>ENA-UOOK01000598-UOOK01000598.1-fermentation-metagenome-genome-assembly--contig:-NODE-598-length-47924-cov-5.869456_pt1 | contig 47924 bp, 28 predicted proteins | sample MGYA00245777_ERZ724023 | MGnify/ENA primary metagenome ERZ724023 (study PRJEB28704, sample SAMN03018312) | fermentation metagenome | biome: anthropogenic terrestrial biome; feature: soil; material...
ATTAAAATTAGACTATTTCTCGCAACGACATAATCCAAGCAAGCTTGTCTTCTGTTCGTATTGCTTAACGAAAATGTTCTATTTATTTCAATATTTTTCATGAAACAGTCAATTTCGTTTGTTATTTTCTTTCTGTTCGTATTCTTTTCGTGCTCATGTGAAAGCAAAAGGCCAAAAAAGGAGTTTATTACCTTCGAAGAGATGCGGGACCCGACGGCCGATACGTTGTCCGACTGGTCAAATATACCTTCGGGTTTGCAGGCTTCATTTATCACTATTGACGACAGAATGCCCAAGTCAGTGCCCCCTGAGGTAGCAATCAGAAAGAGTATAAGAGTTGCCGGATGGAAAGGAGAGAGCGTGTCGGCCCAGATGCTGTTATGGTCTGCCGAAGATGTAAATCAGGTAGAGTTGGAGTTTGATGAATTCAGGTCGGATGTAGCACTGCTTCCTGCAACAATTGCACAGGCAAGATTCGTGCGTTACGTAATGACTGATGAGTTTGCTTCAGGTTGCGGACGCCGGGTGCCGGAAAATTTTGCAGCATCACTTTCAGCCGATATGCTCGATAATCTGGATCATTTCAATATGGAGGCCAGCACTGTACGACCTGTCTGGCTCACTTTCAAAATCCCTTCCGATGCGGTCGCAGGGGAATACAAAGGGAAACTGAGACTTTACGCCAAGAGAGGCTTTGAGGAGGATTTCGACATAGAAATAGAGGTCGTGGACAGGTTGCTGCCTGATCCGTCTGAATGGGCCTATCATCTCGATTTGTGGCAACATCCTTCTGCCGTGGCAAGGGTTCATAATCTTGAAATGTGGAGTAATGCCCATTTTGAGAAGATGGAACCGCTGATGAAAATGTTAGCCAATGCGGGACAGAAGGTGATCACTGCCACCTTGAACATTGATCCGTGGAATAACCAGTCTTACGATGCCTATTCAGACATGATTATATGGACTAAAAACAAGGATCAGAGTTGGAGCTTCGATTATACAATTTTCGATCGCTGGGTGAAATTTATGATGGATGCAGGCATCAATAAAATGATCAACTGCTATTCACTGCTTACATGGAATAACAAGCTACACTATAACGATATGGAAAAAAGAGAGCTGGTTACCCTGGAGTTGAAGGCACAATCGGATGAGTACGCTGAGATCTGGAGCATATTCCTGAAGGATTTCACACGGCATCTGAAGCAGAAAGGATGGCTGGAAATAACCAATATCGCGATGGACGAACGTGCTCCGGCAGATATGCAGGCTGCCATGAGAGTATTGGAGAGTGCCGCTCCTGAGCTGGGAATCTCACTTGCCGATAATCATAAAAGTTATAAAGAGTATCCTGCTATTAAGGATATCAGCGTGGGAGCGCGCAGTACGGTAGACAGGGAAGATATTGCCGTTCGCAGATCCAAAGGGCTGATAACCACCTGGTATGTTTGTTGTGCAGACCCCTTTGCCAATATGTTTACCTTCTCTGCACCTGCAGAAGCAGTCTATGCAGCCTGGCACACGGTTGCGGGCGACTTCGATGGCATGCTTCGCTGGGCCTATAATTCATGGGTGGAGAACCCGCTGACCGATTCCCGTTTCAGGACATGGCCTGCGGGCGATACCTACATGGTATACCCGGATGCCCGCAGCTCCATTCGTTTTGAGCGGCTTATTGAAGGAATCCAGGATGCCGAGAAGATTCGTGTGTTACGTAAACAATACAGAGTAACAAATAGTCCCGAATCACTGGGGAAATTGCAGGAGCTTGAAGAGGCCATCTCATATTTTGAAACGCTGGAACCTTCTGCCGATTGGCAGGAAAGGCTGAATGCAGCCAAGAAATTACTGAATTAATTTATTCCCTGTCAAGAAAGAAAGCCATGATTGAGGTCTTCTGCGAGAAAACCGATGTTGCAAGTGACAAGATGAACAACAATAAACAGGTAATTTTCTTCACGTTAATTTAGTTTTTATAGTCAGGATTTGATTTTGTAGGAATTGGAGCGTGGGTTTCCTTAAGCCATTTTTTCAATTTATTTTCAAGTTCATTTGCCACTTTAGGATTTGTTTTTACCAGATTATTCTCTTCTCTGGGATCCCGGGCGAGGTTGAATAGTTCCGTTTCCCCGGTCTCATAGTAGTAAATTAATTTCCATTCGGCCGAACGTATTATAGAATAGGGTGTGGCCCTGAAGTCAGCTCCATCTTTTTTATATGATTCCAGATATGCCGGAAAATGCCAGAAGAGATCACGGCTGATATTCTTCGAATTGTTTGTAAGAACAGGAGTGATATTCACTCCATCGAGTGAAGGATCGGGAATACCCCCGGCTAGAGAGAGCAATGTAGGATAAAAGTCAATACCGGTCACCGGATACTCCGAGGTAATCCCCGCTTTAATTTTTCCCTGCCATTTGATTATCAACGGTACACGGATTCCTCCCTCGTAAGGATTTCCTTTGCCACCACGAAGCATAAAGTTATCAGTCACGGGTTCTGATCCTCCATTGTCTGAATTAAACACGATAAGGGTATTCTCAGTCAATCCCAGCGAATCGATAGCGGCACAAATTTTCCCCACACTTTGGTCGAGACTTTCAATCATGGCCGCGTAAACAGGATTGGCGTGATATTTACCCTTAGATTTTTTTTCATACTTGTCAATCAGTTCTTTAGGAGCCTTCAGGGGGGTATGTACTGCATGATGGGCCAGATACAGGAAAAATGGTTGTTTTCCTGCCGATTCCCTCATAAATTGGATGGCCTCGTCTGTCAATCTATCTGTGAGATATTCTTCAGGTTTGCCTTTTTCCAGGCCCACATGACAAACTCCCTTTGGATTACAATATGGATAAAAATATGAGAAAGGTGTACCTGCACGACCTCCGGCAATGTTGAGCACAAAGCCCTGCGATAAAGGGCCTGTGCCATCCACATCGTCTCCCAGGTGCCATTTGCCGATATGTCCACATCGATATCCACTTTTTTGCAATGCCTCCGGCATCGTGACGAAATCAACCCGAAGATCTTCGGTATTGTGTATCGGTATCAACTTTCTCTTGTTTTTGTCTCCACGTTCAGAAGTGCCCACGGTGAAAATTCCATGGCGCGGGGTATACATGCCACTCATAAGGCAGGCCCTGCTTGGTGCCGAATTGGCTGCGGACGAATATGCATTGGAAAACATCATACCTTGTGAAGCAAGGCGGTCAATATTTGGAGTTTCGTAATAGTCGCTTCCGGTGACTTTCAGGTCATTCCACCCCAAGTCGTCCGCCATGATAAACACAATATTCGGTTTTTGTTGTGCATGCATTATCTGCACAGATGGCAATAAAACTCCTACAAAAGCAAACATGCCGCTTATCTTTCTTTCCATAACCATTCAATCAAGTGCATCACAATTATTGTTCTTCTCCATTATAGATCATCTTCCATCGATCCTTCCAGTTATCAGTACCGACAAAACTATTGAGGTATTTCAGCCGCCAGTCCACTCCCTGACATTCTTCCCTAATCTCGTTCATCTTTAGTTCAAACGGCTTTATTAATTCATTTTCTACCATATAAGTGAGGTCGTTCAGGATAAGAAGGGTTTCAGCTCCGGTTTTTGCATTATCCAGCACAGCCAGGATATCTTCTTTCGCGTATTTCCGGCCATACATCGACAGAAGCACCATTGCTCTTGATCTGACAAAACTTCGTTCGTCGGTGAGCAATTTGCTAACTTCGGCTGTTAAGACAGACGATTGTTTAGAGAAATATGCACAAGTAGTCAGACCCCACCAGCGCACAACCGGATCAGTAGAACGTAGAGCCTTGTAAAGACGTTTTTCAGTATCATTTGAAAAAGAGGTTGTCTGCAAGTTGGCAATCTCAACAAATGATTTTATTCTCCACTTATTCTTTTCCCCGTATGTTGCCGGATTGGTCATTGCTTCTTCCAAAATTATCGTCTCAGGAAAGAAACCGAGATCCGCCTTATTAATAAGGTAATTATTGAGCTCACCTCTTAATTCTGCCACGACGGATTTATATTGTGGGTCGTGGACAAGATTCCTTGTTTCATAAGGGTCATTTTCCAGATTGTATAATTCTTCCGGTCCGAAAGGTTCAAAGAACGAACTCTGAACCGGATTCAATTTGTCGGCCTCATAAAGATCTTTCCATTCACGGAAAGCAGTCTGTTTATATCTATAGAACGCGAAAAGGGACTGGGTATGATAGGGAAAGAAATTACGTGCATATCTATATTTCCCTTTTCGGACAGATCTGTTGAATGCATACAATTCGTCGAACCGGTCGCCATAACCAAATACTACATTCTCTTTCGTAGAAGTATTCCTGCCGAGAAACGGTTTTCCATCCATTTGTCGTGGGATATTGATTCCAGCCAGATTTAAGACTGTGGGAGCGAAATCCATAAATGAAACCGGATCAGCTTCTACGCTACCATATTCTTTACCTATCTTGTCTCTCCATTTTTCCGGGATATACACCACAAGGGGAACATGAATCCCCATATCGTCAGTATAGCCTTTGGTCCCGGGTAGGGAACCTCCATTGTCTCCAAAATAGAAAATAAAAGTATTATCCAGCACATTTTCCTCACGCAGCATTTCTATGAGTTCGCCCAGTTCCCTGTCAGAGTCGTTGATACGATCGTAGAATGTGGCGTAAGTGTACCTGACAAGCTTGGTGTCAGCCAACGAAGGGTGTACATTTACTTTATCGGGATCATTTTTAGTTTTTACGTTCCGGTATGTATTGTCATCAAAAAAAAGTTTTGATTCATGTGTAAGTATATTACTTCTCTGAAAGAAGAAAGGTTTTGACTTGTCGGGTCTGTTACGCCACGTATTCAGTTCTCCTTTTATTTCATCCCAGGCACCCTTATCTAACTGGACATTATAGTCAGTCTTCTGCGCATTACAGGTATAATATCCGGCTTGTCGGAGATAAGTAGGGAACATATTCAGTCCTTCAGGCATCACCAATGGTTGTAACCTGCGGTGGAAGCTTCCTGCAAAGCGCGGAGCATAGCAACCTGTAATAAGTGTGGTACGGGCAGCCGAGCTGACAGGTGCGTTACTGTACGCATTTGTGTAGATCAATCCATGTTCCGCCATTTGCCTGACATTGGGAGTTTCCGCCCCCTTCCCATTGTTGAATAATGCCAGGTAGTGAGGTGATAAATCCTCTGTAAGAAACCATACTATGTTGGGGCGCTCCTGTTTCACTTTGTCGGCTGCAATCGATGCGCAGGCAAAAGAGAAAAAGCCAAAAGAGTATAAAATTTTTCTCATGTTTACTTTATTTTATTGCTTTCTTTAAAATGACCGTAGTCGTTTTGCTACCGTCCTTGTATAGTTTGACCCGCACCGTCTCATATCCCGGAATATCCACCAAATAATCACCATAAAAACCGTGAAAGGTAACTTCACCATTCATCGAAGTTTTCTTCTCTGTTTTGGTGTGCCATGTTTCTTTAATAAGTTTTTTCAGGTCATAGTAAATTTGATGTTTTCTTCCATCTTCATAAAGAATACCGGCATCCATGCCGCGTCCACCAAGATTGTCCACTTGGTACCAGCGTGTCACCCCTATTATAAAAGGTTTCGAAAAGGCCAGTGTGTAGTAGTTTATTTGCCAGGCTGAGTTTTCTTTGTCGCTGATTGTCCATATCTTATCGCGATTCTCGGGAGAATGTTTATTGTTTCGTGACGGTCCGTTAAATTCTGTAATCACTATGGGTTTACCAATGGTTCCAAGCAGTTCAAACCCTTTGTTTATTGCACCCATAGTATACGCGGTTTTGCCGTATGTCGGAGAACCTGCACGAAAATCCCAGGTATGGCCAAAAAAATGATCCTGATTTCCAGCCATTTGAAAATCGCCGTCGATACTTTTAAGAGCTTTTAAATAATTCACGTAGCCAATAAATTGAGGATTTGTAAGATAGGGATGTTGTGCATCAAGTACCACAAACTTTGCATTGGGTAAATATTTACGTGCCAAAGAAAGCGTTTTTTTTGCTACTTCCGGTTCTCTGTATTTGGGATAATTGGGTGCTGCCAGGATAAACTGATCTTCCGGAGGATTATTTCTTTCCCAGAATTGCATGGAATAGAATTCATTGATGACATCATATTCTCCAATCTTATCGCCATATGTTTCACCTACGAAGTGAAGGCGGTCTTCTATCATTTGCCAGATTTGATCTTCTGTATAGATTTGATTTTTGAACCATTTTTCGTTATATAGTACTGCATGAAAACGCATTCGCAAATCATTTTCCTGAGCCCACTTAATGGCATCAAGTGCTTTGTAGTCACGCTGTCTTGTTTTTGGATCCTGCCAATAATCACATATCACGACTTTATTAAAAATTTCAGGGATCGTTTTGAGTGCTTCTATACGGATTGGATCATTTGCCGGTTTTTCGAATAATCCATACGTATTGGTACCAAAATCAAATTCATGTGCGAAAAGCTCCAGTTTTACTTTTTTACTAACTACCTTTTTGCCTTCCTCATCCAGGAATAATAACTTAAAATCTGCTGTCCGGTATTTTTCGATCTCCTTTTCAGCCTGAATCATTACTGCTTTACTTTCAGCGTCAGACATGCCATCAAAGAAAGTCTGTGTTGGTTCATTCCCATTTTTTTGAATAAATGGAAGAGCGTACAAAACGGCCCCGATTATAAAGATTGATTTCATCGTTTATTGTCAGAGATCTTGTCTTATTCCTTTACTTTTCTCCTCTTCCAGTATCTGTTTCATAAAGCGGAGCATCAGCTTGTTTTTAGCTGCCATGTTATCATATTCTCCCCTGTCAGAACGCATGTCGTATAGTTGATCTGCCTCTCTGTTCCCCATTTCGGTGTTTGTCAGCTTGTTATAGGGTTGTCCCTTGCCGGGTTCGATGTACTTCCAGTCTCTGGTCAGCACTGTCAGTGTTGAAGCTGCACCGATGACATAGTCCCGTCCCTCCGGATCGATTCCCAGCCATGCAGCGAGCTGATCCCGGCTGTCTTCCGGAATGTCGGCACTCCTCTCTCTGCCTGTCAGCGATACCATTGTTCCCAACAGGTCTATTTGTGATACCAGTGCGTTGGAGATTCCTTTTTGTACTTTACCAGGCCAGTGCACCACGAAGGGGACGCGGGTACCTGCCTCAAAATTACTGTATTTTCCTCCGCGAAAGGGCCCCCATGGCTTGTGATCCATCAGTTTCTCCCGTGCTTCGTCCATATAACCATCGTCTACCACGGGGCCGTTGTCGCTTGTGATAATGATCATTGTATTTTCGAAGATTCCGGCTTCCTTCAGTGCACGTACGATCTCGCCTACCGACCAGTCGAACTGTACTATTGCATCACCGCGGTGTCCCATTTCTGTTTTACCCCTGAAGCGTTCGTGAGGAAATCTTGGTACGTGAATATCGTTGGTTCCGAAATACAGGAAAAAAGGTTTCTCTTTATTCTTTTCAATAAATTGAACTGCGTGAGTCGTGATGCTGTCGGCAATAGACTCATCCTTCCATAATGCAGCACGTCCGCCTTTTATATAACCGATACGTGAAATACCATTGACGATACCCTGGTCATGTCCATGATTGAGACTTGGTTTCAGCTTGGTGAGCAGCTCCGGATTATTCTTGCCGGTAGGTTCTCCCGGAAAGTTCTGTGAGTAACTCACGAAAAGAGGATCCTTGGGGTCAAGATTTGCCACCCGCTGATTCTCGAGATAGACGCATGGCACACGGTCTCCCGTAGCTGCCATAATATAGGAATAGTCGAATCCGATCTCCCGCGGTCCCGGTGTCAACAGCTTATTCCAGTCCTGCTTCCCGCTGGTGATTCCTATCCCCAGATGCCATTTCCCTATGGCAGCTGTGGTGTAGCCGGCTTCTTTCATAATCTTTGGCACGGTGTTCCGGTTGGGTTTAATAATCAGGGCCGCATCACCGGCGGCAATTTGAGTACCCTTCCTCCGCCATGGATACTCTCCCGTGAACAATCCATAACGGGAAGGGGTACTGGTTGCCGCTGCGGAATGGGCGTTGATAAATCGCAATCCGTTTGTAGCCAGGGCATCTACATTGGGTGTTTGCACACGTTCTGCGCCATAGCAGGAAAGGTCCCCGTAGCCCATGTCGTCGGCGTAAATCAGCACGATGTTGGGCTTTTCCCGGATTACCTTTTGTTTTACCTGTTGTGCTTGTAAGGGAAATGCCAGACAAGGGCCAAAAGCGAGGATAGAACGGGTAGAAAAATATCTCATAATTTTAAAGATAACGGTATGACGAATTATTTAAAACAGTGGCCAGTTAGGATCATCAGTTCTGGCCTTTTTCATGATCTCTTTCAACTCTGCCGTTTTTTGAGGATAGAGTTCTACGAGGTTGTGATTCTCTGAAGGGTCTGACGCAAGGTTGTAGAGCTCAAACCTGCCTCCGTCCCGGATATCTATATGAAGAAGTTTCCAGTCTCCTTTTATGAGAGCCTGACGGCCCCCTAATTCCTGAAATTCAAAGTAAAGATAGTCTCTTTTCTTTTGTCCTTCCTTTTCCAGTAGGGTAGGCAAGATACTCACACCGTCGATATTTTTGGATATTGATGTATGTAACATTTCTGCAAAGGTTGGAAGATAATCCCAAAAAGCGAAAGCGAAATCACTTTCCTTGCCTGCCGGTACTTTATCCTGCCACGAAATGATGGTGGGAACGCGAATACCTCCTTCGTACAGATCACGTTTATATCCCCGGTAGATGCCGTTACTGTTGAAAAAATCCGGGTCGCCCCCACCTTCTCGATGCGGGCCATTGTCACTGGTGAAAATAATAAGCGTATTCTCATACACTCCCGTCTCTTTGAGTTTTTCAATGATTTGGCCCACATATACATCGATACGTTTCACCATGGCAGCATGTGTTGCCCGCGGATATTCCTGCGACATATATCCGCCATTTCTAAAATCCGGACCGGAGTCAATACCCTTATAGGGTTTTTCATCGAATTTTCCTCTTAATCCCTGGATAATCGAATCTTCCGGCACCACCAGCTCGGCGTGAGGGAGGACCATTGGAACGAAAAGGAAGAACGGATCCTTGCTGTGCTTGTCGATAAATGCAAGTGCCTTTGACTGTATCAGTGCTTGTGAATAGGTGCCGAACCGTCCCCCATCATTTTCATGGAGTACTACTTTTTTATTATTATCCCATAAGTAAGCAGGGTAATAATTATGTGCCAGACGCTGACAATTGTATCCAAAAAACTCATCTACTCCCTGTTTTATCGGTTCTCCGGTAGATCCCGGGTAACCCAGTCCCCATTTGCCGAAGGCGCCGGTGACATATCCTGCATTTTTAAACAGACGGAATAGCGTGAATGTCCCTGCCTGAAGTGGAAACTGCCCCTCAGGTTTTATTTCCTTATTTCCGCGAATGGGCGTGTGGCCGGTATGCAATCCGGTCATCAGGCTGGCGCGTGAGGGAGCGCTTACGGTTGTACCGGAATAAGTTCTTGTAAACCGGATTCCGCTTAATGCCATCCGGTCGATATTGGGCGTTTGGAATTTTTCCTGACCGTAACAACTCAAATCCCCATACCCCAAATCATCGGCCACGATAAATACCACATTGGGCTTTTGCTGGGCGTGTAACGGAATTAAAGCGGCGAAGGAAAGTCCGGCTACAAAAATTTTAGTCTTCATATTGTTTCTTCGTGTCGTTTTTGTAAGTTACATCATTTCCATGAATAGCTATGAAATTTCAATTCAGGAGAACTTCCTGTGCAAGTCATAGTAATTTTTAATGGTTCATAGTCTGCCATACACATCGTTCATGGTGTTATAGCTTAAATTCTTCAATACTGTTTCGGGTGAATCGTCTGTCTTAATGGTAATATACCTCGTTTCCCCGGGCAGCATGTCGAAATAGTTATCCGAGAAGAATCCTGCCACACCTTCATAATAGACCGCGATATTTTTGGCCAGTTTATCGGTAGTCACCCTGACTGTGACAGTACCTTTTTCCGTCCCGGGTAAGGTCTCCAATTTTATATTTACCTTGGGCAGTTTCAGCAACTTGATGGAATCCAGATACTGCAGGGTGGTGTGCTGAATATCTCCGGCCGTGAATTTGCAGGCCAGTACTACCCTGTCCCTGTCGGCATCCCCGATGAATGATGCAACGTTCAGTGTCTTTATATTTTTACTTGTATTGGCCGGCATTTCGACATTGAATTTTTCCGATTTCAGTTTCTTCCCGTCGAAGTCTATCAGTGTCAATTCCATCTTCCCAGTCAAGCTCTCCGTCTTGTCCGAGACCAGGAAAATCTCACTATTGTCCCCATCAAGATAAGGCAAGACGGCAACCGGTTCAAAATTATGGCGGGTCGCATAATGAAGTGCTTTCCATTTTCCATAGTAGTCGATGCTAGACCATGTATCTCCGGGCCAGCTGTCATTGATCTGCCAATAGAGGGATCCCATACACCATGGCATATTACGCCTGTGCGCCTGAATTCCGTGGGCTATCACATCTGCCTGCATGATCTGGCTCATATAGACAATGTCTTCAAACTTTGTTGGCATACGATAGTACCAGTTAAGATAAAGCGCCACCGTTTCTGCCACCCTGAATCGTGAATGAAATTTTAAAGCCTCGCCCTTAAATACCAGATCATTCTTGTCCAGATAGTTTTCCATCGATGAGATTTCATTGTAGGAGATCATGCCATATTCACTCATGAATCGTCCCACATTCTCATCATAATAGGATTGCCTTGCCTGTCTGTGGCATACGTCCCATTGATGCACATCTCCATATCTGAGCATGAATTTGGGATCGGGTTCCTTGTCTATGGGACCGTTGAATCCCACACCAAACAGCGAGCTTGGAGATGAACGCCAGTATATGTTTTCATAGGTGTTTGCTTCCACGGCTGCAGGGAGTACCTTATGAAAAATTGTATCATAGGCCCTGTCCCACATCTCGCGTTGAGATTGTGACATGTTTGTTTTCCATCTCCATGTTGCACGAGGTTTGGTATCAAACGGCTGCAGCATCGATTCAATTTCATTGTTTCCACACCACAATACAATGGAAGGGTGATTTCGCAGCCTTTTAATATTGTCGTCGGCTTCTGCCCTTACGTTTTGAATGAAATGGTCATTTACCGGGTATACTGCTACGGAGAACATAAAATCCTGCCAAACCAGGATTCCGTACTTGTCGCAAAGTTCATAAAACAGGTCGTCCTCATAGTTTGCGCCTCCCCAGACGCGCAGCATGTTCATATTTGCATCCGCACAGCTTTTCACCAGATGCTCGAGATGTTCGGGCGTGACGTTCGGCATGAACATGTCGCTGGCCACCCAGTTTGATCCCTTGGCGAAAGTACGCTTTCCGTTGATCTCGAAGATGAAGCTGCTTCCATTTTTATCCCTGTCCTCTTCCTGTATCAGGTGCATGGTCCGAATGCCGGTCCTGATGTTGTGTTCATCCAGTAATTTCCCCTCCTTTTTAAGCCGGACAGTCAGATCATACAGGTTGGCAGGGCCATCCCCGTTCGGATACCATAAACGGGGATCAGGAATAACGAAATCCTCTTTTAAAGTTTCCATCCCTTCCACGGCTCTTTTAAAACTCTTGATTGTTTTTCCGTCCAGTAGCAGATCTATCGTGTAGTTATCCCTTCCCATGGAGGATATGGACAGATCGATCCCCATATCCGCTGTTTTTTTACCGGCTTTTTTAGTGTATACATAGATATCATCAAGCCTTGCCGTATTCCATGCCACGAGTTCTATCGGCCTCCAGATGCCACTTGTCACAAAGCGGCCGGTCAGATCCCATCCGAAATGATATCCCGCTTTCCTGGTGAAGGAACTTACCTTGGTAGTTCCGACTCCACCAAGCATTGACTGGTCATTGTTTGAGATAATGGGCGTTCCGAATGCAGTCGCCTCCCTGAGCCCTTCGATCACGGGTGAGATGAAGAGGATATGTAGCTCATTGTCTTTTTCTTTGATGATATCTTTCACGTCGGCTTTCCAGCGGCGATGTGCATTGTCTGCGTACAGTATTTTTTTTCCGTTCAGCGTAATCACTGCCCTGGAGTCAAGTCCGTTGAATACAAGGCAGATGCTATCCTTTTCAACTATATCCCCGGCATCAAAGGAGGTTCTGTATTCCCAGTTCACCTTATCTATCCATTGTTGCTCCCTTTCATTCATGCGCCAGAAAGGATCTCCGATGATTCCCCCTGAATATAGATCGGTATGTATGGTTCCGGGTACTTTTGCCGGGCGCCAGGTGACGGTATCTTTCGGACTGTCCCGTTTCCACGAACCGAGTTTTTCCTGCCGGAACTGCCATCCCCCGTTTAGAGGACGTTTGATGACATTAGCCGCATGCAGTGATATGGTGGTTAATATAACTGTCAATAGGAGAAGAGTTTTATTCATTTGATATAATTTATTTTGTGTGAAGCCCTTCAATCTCATGTAGCCGGTCAGCCACTTCCATGGCAGAACGGCCTGTGTGGTAGCTCACTTTCCATGGATTGCCAATATTCCCGTCTAGTATATTCCCTTTTCTGTCACAAAGGGTACGCCATTCACCCAAATTTTCAACTACCATGTATTTTTGGCAGAATTTCCATACATTTACAAAAGCCTGTAAGTACTCTTCGTTACCGAAAGTTTTATAAGCATCAAGCATTCCCACAAGGATTTCGGCATTCTGCCAAAACTCTTTCTCGAATACAATTGGTTTACCCGTTTCACGTAATCCGTCGCGGTACACACCTCCATATTGCCAATCGATACCGTTTTGAATCGCGTGATCCATAAGCTGCTTCATAATATCCTTGTAAGGTTCCTTCTCAAATCCTCCGATTTCAAGGGCACGGCTAAGCAGCCATACCAGTTCAGTGTTGTGTCCATAGCTTGTTGTTTGCGTCGGCTCTGCCGGCTGCTCTCCGAATCGTTCAGCGTTCCATGTGCGTTTGAGAGACAGGGCAGGCACACTTTCCCATGCCAGGTTGAACTGATTAAGGCCGGAGCCACGCGTATGGTCTATCATCCTGTCTATGATCAGATCAATTATCTCTTTAAGCTTCCGTCGATGTATCTCTTGTTGTGATGCCTCGTAAAGTACGGTAAATGACTCCATGAGATGCATGTGGCTGTCGAGCGTTTTACGGTCACCTCCTCCAAAACCGGGAGTTTCAGGCGACCAGTCCTGGTTAAAGTATTCACGGTATCCGCCGTAGCGTGTGTCTGCACAATATTTTTGGAGTGCATCAAAGGTTTTCGCTGCATATTCCAATCCCCGCGGGTCCCTTGTGGCAAGATAATACTCACTCAGGGCATAGATAGCAAAACTTTCACCATATACAATCTTTCCTTTGTCAAGCTCAGAACCGTCCCTATTCGTTTTCCAGTAGAACCCATCATAATGTTCATCCCAAAAATTTTCGATAATAAAATCTATGCCCAACCTTGCCAGTCGTTCGTATTCTTTATCACCTCCGCGACGCAGCAGGGATGAGAAGGTCCATATAAAACGGCATTGGGTGTTAAGATATTTTTCCGATGTACCGGTATTGTTACCGGATGCATCGAAATTGGTAAGAAATCCTCCATACTGTTTATCCTCACAGCGATCAAGCCAGAACTTCATAATCGCGTCGCGTGCAGCGATTGCTTCGCTGGCAAGTTGATGAATTTGTTCCTTCGTTATTTTTTCCGCAGGTATCCCACTATTGTGAAAAGTATTTTTTCCGGAGAATGTCGTAGATGAATTTGATGTCATTATTGATCTTTTTTGATTAATACCTAATTCGGAGTGGGAACAAGCGGGCGGCGGTTTTTATTAAGTTTCAAACCATCGGCAAATTCTTTCTCCTCGTTGCCATAGAGTTTTTCTGCCGGGAGTTCACCCAAGTTTACAAGAATTTTGCGAGCCATTATACTTGTTTCATTCTTATTTTCAATGGCTTTATTACGGATCTTTTCTTTTATTTTATCCGGTAGAATTAAGTTTAAATTTTTATCCATGCTCAATACTTCGAGAGATGTGAGATTCTGAGTGTGTGTTGCAAAATATTCGAAGGCCTCATTGCGTTTGTCGGTGTAACACAAAGCGTAAGCACTCTCTGAAGCTATTTGGGAGTCATTCGATTGTTGCATGATACGTACAAGTTCTATGGGTGCTGTGGGGAGATTGCCTCCTTTGGCCAGTACGCCCAAATTAATTACGGACCAGAATCTGGTTTCAGGATCCCTGCTGTTTAGTTTTTTTATTAAGAAGGGAATATCTTTTGGAGCTACTGTGGCGGTGAGTTCCATCAAGCGATATTTTTCCTCAAGATCATAGCCGGGAGTATGCACTATATCATAAAAACATTTATCTCTATCTCTTCGGGTCGATAGGAGTGCAAAACCCAAATCTCCAGTATTGCGAATATGGGCACTGAGTTCCATACGCAATTCATTTATCTTCTCTGCGTATTTAGTATCACCCATTAAATTGTTGATTTCAAAAGGATCCGTGCTCAGATCGTAAAACAATTCGGCTTCATTGCGTACGTAAGGTAATTCACAGACAGGGTTACTGCATTTGTCCTCGAAATAAGTTTTATCCCAGTACAGGTTACTGGGCATGCGCCATTGAAAAGCGTTCAGCAGATTATCCGGTTTATAAGGGATATAACGCCGGATATATTTGAAACGTCCGTCGGTAATAGTACGTATGGGAGTGTAGTGGCTTGCCTGGTTACAGGTAAAGCCATAGTTGTATTTACGCTCCGTCGTATCGTATTTGCCCAGGAACGGCAGTCCTTGCATTGATTTGGGGGCTTTCATACCGGCTAAACTCAATACGGTGGGGGCCAGATCTACAAAAGCTACGAAGCGGTGATTTTTCCCGATAGGCATTTTAGATAAATGTTGCCATTTGGGAGGAATATAAACTACCAATGGTACTTTATAACTACTTTCATAACTGAATCCTTTTCCACGGGGCAAACATCCCCCATGATCACTGAATATAAAAATAATGGTATTGTCAAATAATTTCTTTTCTTTAAGATCGTTGATGAAAATATTGACCCACTTGTCCACATCACTCACTCCTTCAAGGTGAAAAGCGTAATCGGATCTTATTTCCTTTAAATCCGGCACATGGGGTGGAAGAGGGAGCGTTGCAGGATCAAGATTTTCTTCAGCAAAGTTACGACGACCTTCCAGATGTGTTGAAGTGAGCCTGCTCATATGGGTTGCCATGCAATTGAATACCGCAAAAAAAGGTTGATCTTTCTTTCTTGCAGGACTGTTGTAGGTGGCGTTATTGCTACACTCGTCCCAACAGGCTTTGTCATTGTTTCTGGAGTTATAATCGGTTTTCTGGTTATTGGTGCAGAAATAACCGGCATTTCGCATTAATTGAGGGAAATAGATGTTTTGGGGGGTAGTAACTTCAAGACGGTGCCAATCCATCATGTAGGTAGGGGCATAACACCCGGTAATGATGGTAGATCGCGAAGGAGAACTTTGTGGCCCGTTGGAATAGGCATTCATGAATTGTAATCCGTTTTCAGCCAGTCCGTCAATTACCGGAGTTTTGTTCACGGGGTGACCATAACAGCTCAATTCATAATCGCTTGTATCTTCAAATGTGAGCCAGAGTATGTTTGGACGTTCCTGCTTTATTTCTGTCCCGAACAGTGTTGCAGGTAGTGCTCCTGAAAGAAGTAGAAAAGTAAGATCCTTCCCTTTTATCTTACTTTTTTTCGTGAACTCTTTAATCTTAACCATTGTTGTTAAACCGTGTAAAACTTTTTACCACTTATATTCGCATACCACATGTCCATGTATATACGTCCCGATTATCTCCCGGTCCACACCGGAGCAGATATCGTAGAACCATTTGGCTTATAATTGCCTGTATTGTCAATGTCATTTTCATGGAAGATTTGTAAAAAGAAATATTTCGCGCTTGTGTCTTTTATTTCTTTGTCCCAAACAATCCTGCTCCTGTTTCCCTCGAACGATTGATCTGCTACAATAGTTACTCCTTCCCCGTCAGGTTTGTTTCTTACTATTTGGATCTTTTTAACTTGTTCGTTCTCTTTAGAATCAGGCGTGATAATTTCGATATGAAAATTAAATACGTCAGGTTTGCTTAATACTGATCCCATAAATTGACCATTCACTGAATAACGGACTTCCACTCCTTCGTTCCATGATGCAAAAGTTCGCCTCTCATGAAGGGCTTTTGTGATGGCTTCAGTAGTTAACTCTGGTGCTAAAACAAAAGTCGGAGGCGGTAATTGCTTATTAAGGATTGCTGAATATCCATGGTTATCATGAACTCCTATGGGCGAAACTCTCCATCCTTTATTCAATGCCCTGATATAAGCATCCCATCTATTTTTATTATAATTTGTATGGATCTCAAAAGTGCATATTTTTTCTGCTATTTCAGCATCGATATTGTTCCAGTCATCATATTGTTGCGCAGAGGGATGGTTAAATCCTACCACTACATAACCACTGTTTTTGTATGGCTTGGCGGTAGTCTTCACCCATTTATAAAACTGCGGAATACTCCAATTGGCATCAGGCCACGCAGGTGCCGGTCCCCGTTGACCGTGGTCGGCATTTATGTATGTCGAAGAATTAAGAACATTAATGTGACCGTTTCCTCCATTTTCATTCGTATTCCTACTGAATTCAAAACCTACCAAAGGAACAAAACCAGGCCTTTTGTATTTTTCAACTGCTTTAGATATTGCCTGCCATCCCTTGTTATCTATAGATACAGGCTGGAAATTCGGCTCTTGCGAATGATCAGTAATGGCATAGAAGTCGTACCCGTTTGCGATGGCTAATTCGAAGTGATTGTCAGGTAATCCTTGTCTGTTTGTATAACCACTTGGGTCTACAAAAATAGAATTGTAATCTCTCCAATTAACATTTGCCGGGACGTTCCAATCAGGATGAAATTCTGTAGGTTGACTAAGATCGTTAATTCCTTTTGAGCGATGCTCTCCATGCGTCCATGTTAAAAGGGTGTGAGAGTGGGTGTTGCCGCGATAAACCTTAAAATAAGAGAACGGTTTTTCACTCTCATTATTACTGATTGCAATATCATTACTCTGATAACTTTTACAACTAAAAAAGACAAATAGCGCAAATAATAAATAAAGAGAGATTCTTGAAGTTTTCATAATCATGTATGTAAAATTGAAATATTTTGTTTAAAGACTTTCAAAATGGCCTAATATTGATTTGACTTTATGTGATTCATCTTCGGTTGAAAGAAGTAGAATAGAATATTTTTCTCCTCCCGGAGCTACTTTTATTACCACATGCCCTCCGTCACCCGTTAGTTTTTTTATTTGCTCATCACCCAAATATGCTTTGGTAAGTTCAGGAATATTTGTGGGAATAATATTTTTGAGATTGGGATTTATACTTTTGTTGGTCATACTTTGCAAAACTGATAAGTTTATATGAGTTACATGCCAAACTTGAATTATTATATTTTGAGGTTGGACACTTTGCAAAAAGGGCTCGCTCATTGCATCAATCCAGGCATGGTGATTGGCTTCGCAAACTTCGACTGTCCCCACGGCCCTGCCTACCGGAATTTCGATATTTCGCCAAGACTCAGCAGTAACAGGAATCCGGCCAGACAAATCTCCACCATTAAAATAATCGAATTTTCCATAACTAATTCGAATTCCAGCACTGCATTTATTTTCATCTATAGTTGCTCCAGCTGGGAAGAATTTTTTTGTGTCATCCTCGCTCCCTGTCCAGACTTCTCCTGACGAAACAATATTTCGGATTTCAAATGTATCATATTTATTTGGATTATTCACAAGAACAAATTGCTTGTTTGTTCCTGGTACAAATCTTTCAATTTCCAACCTGTTTTTGTTCCATTCAAGAAAATTCCGGTAATTATTAAAAGATTTGCCTGTTTGTGGTTTCGGATATTGATATGTTGGCCAATCGCGATCAATAATTTTTAAAAAAGGGATATGTTCATATACCTCGGTGATGCCGCTCAGATAATAATTTCCTCCTTTTTTGCTTTGAGGGGAGTTTTTATAAACGCCACCGATATGATCTCCGTGAAAATGGGTAATAAAGGCATAATCAATTTTTTTTTCTCTTGTAAAATTCAGTCGTTTTTGAATATATCTGGCTATCCACTCTCCAGGTTGTTTACTTGCATCTGGTGAAGCTTTAGTTGTTCGTGGATCTGCATGTGGACCCCCATCGCCAGCATCAATAAGCAGAGTAGTACCGTCAGGTAAAATACAAAAGGCAGACTCGCCTCTTCCAGTATAAATATGGTGAATTTCCATTTCTCCTTCGTTCCAAGCCGGAAGAGGCTGTCCTACTTCTTGTCCGAACAGCATGATTGACGAAAAAAGGGCTATTCCCGATGTAAATATTTTTTGCATAGATTTTAATTTTCAAAATTCCATTCGGGTAATCATACCGGCATAAGCGGCTTTTGGTTTAGAATGGGGAGTGTAACCTTTTTTGCCATCATAAGGAGTTTCATTAAATATCAATTAATCAGAGTTTAATTATAATTTACTTCTATGTGCTGAGTACCGTTCTTAATCAATATCTATTCCGGTATCACACAAGCTTTGTATTGATTGTCCGCTTAATACATACGTAATCAGTGTGTTTCAAAAAACACAATTGAATAGGGCAGTATATTAAAAATTAGTTCCTTACTTTTTAATTCACTTTTTGCAGTAATATTTTCTTGTATAAGTGAATTGCTATTTTCTAAGGTATATTGTCTCACAGAGTATGGTTTGTTAGACGTAATGCCGGACTCAACAATTTTTATATTTATTGGTTCCCCATTTTTATTCAGAATACAACCTTTAAGAGACTTCGTATCAGGATCCTCTACACAAAGATAAAGTAAATTATCTTTTTTTCCCTCAATAGCAGTTCCAAGAGATTGTGTGGAGGAAAATTGTGATAACTCTTTTAGTAACAGTGAATTTGGATTTAATTTACCGGAATCTATATTATAAATTCCCCTTTCATTAAATTGACCGCTTCTCCAAAATAATGGCCAAAAAGTAGCTATATCCATACCTCCTAACATAAATTGCATCATCATTTCACATTGAACAAAGGCATTTTGTGATACATTCAATCTTTCCTCACTTTCTTTGCCTGGACCTGCGTTCCATTCCAGCGTAGCGAGTTTAATATCCGGATAACCGTTTTTTTGAGCTATTTCTCTGAACTTTTTAATGTCCTCGATATAGGATTGTCCTGTCCATAACCCAATTGGAGTCTTTTTTAACCATCCATCCAAAGAGGCCGTACTCCAATTCCAATAATGATGGACATCAAATATGTCTATGTTCTGTCCTGCTAATTTCAATAGTTTGATATAATCTTTTTCTTGTTGAGTGAAGTTTGAAAGCCAGTTAGCTATTAATTTGACAGAAGGATTGTTTTTTCTCATTGCGTTTGCAAAAATATTGATAAGATCGGCATATTGCTCAACAGTAAGCGGGCCTCCGTTACAATCGGGACGGTAAGGCTCGTTTCCTAAGTACCAGTACTCTACATTCAGCCCTTTATCCTTGCAATAGTTCATCAAGTCCAAAGCCTCATTCACGCTTTCATTCAAACGATTGTATTTGTATCCTGAATTAATATTTATCCCAATCAACGGATTAATTTTGAATTTATTTACAAGTGAAATATATTCATCAATGTCCATAAAGTCCGACGACGGTTTACTTGACATATTATATTCAGGATTCCAAATATCGTCCCACCCATTTCCTGTAGGTTCCTTCCAGTGCCAGTAAGTAACGACAGTACCCCCTGGATAACGAATAAAAGAAGTTTTGGTTTCTTTTGTGAAATTTTCTATTACGCCATTATTCCACGCTCTATCGGGAGTTTCGGCATAAACAATATTGTATCCAAACAAGTCTGACGAAATTGCATGTTTGTCACTTTTGTCAATAGTTATTTTGGCAGTCACATAATCATTCCCGTGTAGGATCGGATCATTTCCTTCCGTTGTATTTTTGGAAGAGCAGGAAAATAATGCTACTATAAACAGAATAATATGAATATCTATGTAAACTTTCATAATTTAATTATTTTCATTTATATTACCACCCGGGTGCTTGTTCCCATGCCGGAACTTTCTCTTTTTCGGAAACCAGAATCGGGAAAAAATAGAATTTATCATACCATTTTCTTTCCATAATCTCTGTATAGTTAAAAACAAATGTCCCATTTTTCTTTTTAACAATTGTTTGTCCGTATGCAGTGAATGGTTCTCTCTTTTTCCAACGATTCAAATCCCAATATCTGTGTTCTTCCTGATATAATTCGATACGTCTTTCCCGTACAATACGTTCGTTCATATCGGTTTTGCTCAGACCCGGCGGCAGATCGGGTAGACTTTGTCCGGCTACATTTTTAGGCATTCCCGGAGGCCACTTTGCAGCGACAATATCCAGAGGCGGAAATTTTGCTCTTCTTCGTACCAAATTTACTGCATCCCTGGCTGACATGGGATAGCCCGGAGGAGTTGCGTCCGGATTATCAAAAGCTTGATTTACTGCCTCGGCATAATTAAGGAGAATCTCGGCATATCTGAAAATAGGAAAATTATTAGTGACATTTGGCCTTTTATTATTCCAGCCTTGCTGATCTGCCCATGCATCGGTAAATTTCCTGATATAAAAATATGGAAAAGTAAAGGCCGCATTTGCGCGATGTATTTCATGTAACCCTGATTGAGCCATCGTGCCCCCTTCCAATGTCCAAATCTCAAAGATCTTTCCGTTTCTTGCAGGCCAGGGTGATTGATTGTAATATATTGATTGATAGAATCTCGGGTCGCGATTCAGGTATGGATTTTGAGGATCAAATCCGGATTCGGAGTCTATTGAATTGGTGTCATACAGATCTTTCAATTTTTCCATCCCGATATAATGTGAACTGACAATATTGTTGTTCTCAATTTTTACAACTTCATAGTCGGCTACTGCATTTAACATTGGAAAGTTATTAACATTTTGATGACCGGCGCCATATCCAAATAATTGACCATTCAGGGATATTCTACCCAAATATGGATCATCATTTGCTGATTGATAGGAAAGGATTACTTCCGGGCTATATCGGCGGATAAAAAAATCTTCATAGTCACCATACCGGGCCGGGTTTGTTGATTGGTGGAGTTCGTATCCTCTTGTCTTTTGGATGAAGTCCCTGGCTGCTTCTGCTGCCAGACGCCATTTATCCGCAGAATATTTTCCATGGAAGGGTGTATCTTCCGGTTGTTGGGGATCGTTATACAGGGGGCTTGCCGCCATCAACCTGACGCGGGAAATTAAAGCATAACAGGCACCTTTTGTTATTCTACCGAAATCAGATGTGTCATATTCATCTGAATGAGGTAGATCTTTCTCGGCCAATAATGCTTCCTTGCAAATAAAATCAACGGTTTCATCAAAAGTGGAGCGGGGTTTCTTTAATTCTTCTTCGTCCGCTGCAGTCAACACTTTGTCTTGAATAGGTATGCCGCCGTAAAATTTCAAAAGTTCGTAATGAAACATTGCTCTGAGGAATCTTGCTTCTGCTTTCATTCGACCTTTTATTGCATCATTCATGACGGGTTCATCAGAATTCGGGACGTTATCTATCTCTGCCATAAAACGATTTGCAGCACGGATCCCCTGGTAATTTTTACTCCATGGATTATAATTAATCGGATAACTGGTTTCGTTCCACGAACAGAGGGCCATCTTTTCTGCATTGTCCCAGGATGCTTTATGCAATCCTTCATCCACCGCATTTCCTAAATATCCGGCTTCTCCAAATACGAAAAACCCACTATTTAATCTTTGATAAATACCATTCAGAAAATAATAAGTATATTGTGCATTTGTGAAAACCATATCTTCTGTGATATCGCTTGACTTTTCCTTATCAAGTAATCCTTTGCCATCATCCTGACAACTTATTAAAAGAACAGCAATTAATAAGCAGGAAAAAACGCTATAAAAATTATTTAATTTCATTGTGTGTCATTAATTAAAAATTAATATCAACTCCCAATCTCCATGTTTTGGATTGCGGATAAAAAAAGCCGTCTAATTTTCCCATTTCCGGATCGAAATTCTTTATATAATCAAAGGTCAATAAATTTGTGCCACCAATATAAACACGTGTAGAGTTTAAATTTAAAAACTTTGACTTTTTAAAAGTGTAAGAAAATTCTACATTTTTCAGTCTCAGATAGTCGCCTTTCCGCATAAAAAAAGTATTGTTTTGTCTTGTGTACTGATTTTCATTACTGGCAAGCCGGGGATATAGTATTTTTTCTCCATTTTTCCACCTCTCTTCGGTCCATCTATACATATGAACATCCAGGAATCTGCCTTTCTCTCTTCTTGGTTCGTAAATTGCAGAACCGGATAACATTTTATTATTTCCTCCTGCTCCTTGCCAAAAAATATAGAAATTGAAATTTTTATATGTCAATCCCAGAGATGTATTATAAACAAATTTTGGTAAAGTGGAATTACCGATTGGGCCCCGATCAAATGAATCAATCGTCCCGTCATCGTTCAGGTCCAAATATTTAAAATCACCAGGTTGAACAGGTAACGTAACCTGAGGCAACTCTGCCTTTAGCCCGATAAGCTTTCCGTCTGCATCATAATCAAAGTCATCAGGTAAATAGAATCTTTCTACCGTATGACCGAATAATTGCCCGACAGACTTTCCGATTCTGGATAAATAAGCATATTTTGGGGGCACTTCGTCAATATATATAATGGTGTTATTGGCAATAGAGTACATTCCTTTTATGTTATAGCTGAAATCTTTTCCTATCTTGCCATTGTATCCCATTTCCAGTTCAAACCCCCTGTTCCTTACTTTACCTATATTCTCATTGGCAGATCCAACACCCAATGTTTGAGGAGTGGATACACGTTGAATAAAAATCTTCTCTCGATTTTCCTGGAAGATATCGAAAGTTACTGATAAGTTTTTGAAGAAGCGTGCATCAACCCCGGCGTTATATTTATGACCAACCTCCCAGGTTACCTGATCGTTACCCAATGCTCCTTCTATTAATGCAGTCATACCTCCAAACGCAGCGTCTGTTCCAAAATAATAATTTCCGTTACGATCAAAAGTTTGTAGAAATAAAAAGCGATTGGAACCGATTTTATCATTTCCAACTTTTCCATACGATCCCCTAAATTTCAAAAAAGATAGTATATCCGATGATTTTTTCATAAAATCTTCTTCTGTCAGAATATACCCGAGAGAGAAGGAGGGAAAAAATCCAAACCGTTGTCCTTTTTCAAATTGATCAGACCCATTGTACCCAAAATTTGCTTCCGCTAAATAGCGCTGTTTATATTCGTAGGTAGCTCTCCCTGCATATCCGATAAAACCTACCGGAAGAGTTGAATTGGCCATAAACTGTGTCTGGGTATATACCAACATACCCGTTACGTTGTGATCAGAAAATGTACGGGAATAATTTAGTCCCAATTCTAAATTATTTCGCAGCCTTGCCCCACCTCCCTGTACATCCGAACGGGTAGGGCCGGCCTCTTCCTGAACCAGCACTTTTGGTGTATTTTCCCCTGTATAAGCTCCTACGTACGCAAAAGTAGGCGGTCTGTAATATATATTGGTTCCGGATTCGTAGTAATTATTGTAGCTTAGAAATGCGCGAGCGGACAGTCCTTTTGTAATAAAGTCCAATCTTTGATTTGCTCTCGTAGTTATTTCCAGGATGTTATCGGAAAGTCTACTGTAGCCATATTCCGTTAAAGTGGCCAGTAAATTATCATCGGATAAGTTGGCATTTCCGCCATAAGAACCGTCCGCCAATAAATAAGGATAGGCGAATGGAGGTGTTTCGTATAATTTTACAAAGATATTGTTATTATCAATCCCTCCGGATACATTCTGTTCCTGAGTCAACCGGGCATTTAAATCGACGGAGACATCTGTAGATTTGGTTACAGCAAAATCTAAATTTGTCCGAAAATTAATCTTTTTAAAATTGGCGTTTGAAGGGTAACGTCCTTTAAACTGTTTATACATACCATCCTGAAAAAGGCCATTTAAAGAGATATAGTAATTCACGGCTTCAGTTCCTCCTCTGACACTTAATACAGCATCATGCATCGGGCTGTATTCTTTTAAGAAATCTTTAAAGTAATCATTATCTGGGTGTGTATATGGAGCATCTTTATTTATAAAATGCTGGAGATCCTCTTCGGTATATGTCGGGGTGAGCCCATCATTTATTAAAGATTCATTTCTTAGCACGGCATGATCATATGATCCCACAAAAGTAGGTAAACGCGTGGGTTGCTGAACAGAATACTTATAATTTAAAGAAACCTTTGCCACACCTTTTTGTCCTCTTTTTGTAGTTATTAAAATAACACCATTTGCTCCTCGTACACCGTAGACTGCTGTTGCGGAAGCATCTTTCAGTACTGAAAATTGCTCAATATCCTCGGGCGCTACCTGAGAAAACTCTCTTTCTACTCCATCAACCAAAATCAGAGGTTTTGAATTTGCCTGACTTAGGGTTGAGACTCCTCGAATATAAATATCTGCGGCATCTCCTCCGGGACGCCCGGATGGGATTGTGAATGTTAATCCGGGAACTTTTCCGGCAAATGCAGTGGTCAGGTTCGAGGTTCCTGATTGAACCAAATCGGCCGATGAAAGTGTAGATATTGAGCCCACCACGCTCTCTTTCTTTTGTGATCCATACCCAACAACAATGACCTCCTCCATCATCTGAACATCAGATTCAAGGATTATTTCCAAACGAGATGAAGTAGCCTTCACTTCCTTAGTTATAAATCCGATGTAGGAAAACGTCAAGATAGAGTTTGCGTTTCTCACGTTTAATGTAAAATTCCCATCAATATCGGTGACTGTTCCATTACTGGTTCCCTTTTCGATTATGTTGGCCCCTATCAAGGGTTCTCTTTGTGCATCCATAACTACTCCTTTCACTGTAACCTGAGAAAAAAGGAGTGTGGGGGTAAAGCCGCTCAATAAAAGGATTATTACTTTTAAAGATGGAATTTTATAGAATATTTTTAATTTCATATAGCTAATTATTATGATTTTACCAACCTGGATTATTTACTAAAGCTTTGTTTTTAGACATTTCGCTTTGACTGATAGGATAAAAATATAATCTGTCCTGAAATTGTCTTGTTTCTGCGACATAAGAATAATCGTAAGTATAACTATCTTGTATCTTTTGTATGATAACACCCATTAATGGCTTCGACAAGATATTTTGAGCTTCTTTCCATCGTTTTAAATCGAAATATCTATGTTCTTCAAAAGCCAACTCAACTTGCCGTTCGTGTTTAATTGCTTTATTCATTTGTTCCTTGGTTGTGACTCCGGTAACGTCAGTATGTTGAGGTCTGAGTACGCGGGCTCTTATTTGTTTTAAGGCATCACGGGCTGTCAAACCGTATCCTTTAGGATCTGTATCGGGTCCATAGGCGTTATTCATTGCTTCTGCATAATTTAGTAATATTTCTGCATATCTGATCATTGGAAAACAATGGTATGTGTTTGTTTGTGAACCTGAAATCACAACGGTGGGTTCAGAAAATTTCGATAAATAATATCCTGTTTTTGAATAGATTGTACCTTTCATGTCTTCTCCTCCCTGAAAGGTTTCAATGGCACGTCCGGGCCATTTTTTACCGTTATAAAATATTGAAGCCTCGAATCGGGGATCCCTTTTTAGATAAGGTTGTTCTTTGTCATAAGAAGAATCTTCTATATACTTTCCATCAATCATCCCATATGCATCAACCATCTGTTGGGACGGACTTGTTCTCCCGTTTCCATTTGTAAATCCAACCGGTGTATTGTCTTTTTCAATTATATTGTTTAATGAGGCCGTCCTTGAAAATATAAGTTCTTTGTTTCCTGTTATCGTGGTGAAAAGTTTCCGATAGTTTTCTTCCCCATACTGCGCTACCTGGCTGTCATTAAGATTATCGGTAATTGCTCTTGTTTGAAAAATATTGTAATAATTTAAGGAAATTACCTCATGAGCGGCAGTAGCAGCCAATTCCCACCTATCGGGATCGTAATTGCCATAACAAATGAGCGGGTTATTGTCATTATTTATGCCGGAACTGTTGTATAAAGGACTTGCAGCATATAATAACACTCTTGATTTTAAAGCAAGTGCGGCGCCATTGGATGCCCGTCCAAAAGCAATATTATTTGGATCAGGTAATAAATTTGCAGCTTCATTGCAATCTTCTAAAATAAAATTTATGCATTCTTCGAAACTGTTTCTTTCAATATTTAAATCATCGAGAGAAAATAATTTATTGGCGAGAGGGATACCGCCGTATCGTTTTACAAGCTCAAAATGAATGTACGCTCTCAAAAATTTCATTTCGCCGATATACTGATCTATGGTGTTCTGTCTTTCATTTGTCAGTAAGTGCAAATTCTCCAAACCGAGATTTATGTCTGCTAAATATTGGTAACTATTTCCCCAATTCGCATCGGGATTGTTACTTCTGGCGGTTAGGGATCCATCTGTTAATAAAGTAATATCAGAAGGAGCTGTAGAGGCTGACTCATCACTGGCAGAAGACAACATTGCCCCGGCTACACTATGATAACTGCCTTCGTTTGGTAGATAACTGTATAAGCCTGTGATATAGCCTTCCACTTTTAAAGGATCTCTGAAAACATCTTCATAGCTTATACTTTCAGTGGGAAATTGATCAAAGTCACAACTGAAAAAGGACAAACACAATGTCAAAGGCAATAAGTATATTTTTTTCATAATCGATTTTTGTTAAAATTGTAAATTTATTCCGAAATTCATACTTTTTTGAATAGGATATCTCATTCCGGAAGATGTTAGTTCAGGATCAATAATCTTGATTCCATCAAATGTCAAAATATTATTTAGTGAAACAAAGAATCTAATATTTTCTATAAAAATCGACTTGGCTATTTTATCAGACAATGAATAACCAATTTCCACGTTTTTTAACCTAAGATAAGAGGCATCTTTTAACCAGTAATCACTGTTCGGACTACGGTTATTATTGTTGTCACCTCCTGTAGTAAGCCGGGGATATGTTGCAGTCAGACGTGTATCTATATTTTGCGCCGGGTCGTACACCCAACGATTTTTATGATGCTCAAAAACAGTTCCAGTACCGTTAGGGTTAAACTCCCAGTATAATAACCCGCTCATTTTTTTATCCACATTGCCTACACCTTGAAAAAACAAAGAAAAATCAAACCCTTTATAGTACATATTGGCTCCCATCCCATAAACGTATTCGGGTATAGAGCCAAATCCAATTTTTGTTCTATCGTCTACATCAATTATATCATCATTGTTTAAATCTTTGTATTTTATGTCTCCAGGTTTATAAGATCCGTATTGTTGTACAGGCGAAGAAGCTATCTCATTGTCATCATAAAAAAGCCCATCAGCCTGTAATCCAAATTGAGCATTTATAGGGTGGCCGGTTCTCGAATTGAATGGATACGTAACTTCCTCTTCTTGCATATCGATTATTTTGCTGCGTGAAAAAGAAAATGTAGTAAACAATAAGTATTTGAGATCACCCACTCTGGCATTAAAACCGGATTCTATTTCAAATCCCTTGTTTGAAGTTTCCCCTATATTTGTTTTCAAACCGCCACGTGCTCCAAACATCGCCGGAATTTCAAGACTATTAATAATAAGATCTTTGCCACTTTCATGAAAAACATCCACGTTGAAATATAATTTGTCACCAAAAAAACGGGTATCCAGACCGATATTCGATTTATAGAATCGCTCGGCTTTTATATTTTCAATGCCCACCTGGATTCTTCTGTATGTATTTACTGAAGACAATCCTTCCCCTGTCAAATATGCTTTTCCTATATTTCGAAAAATTGTGGATTTTTGGTAGTAATTTATGCCGTCATCCAATCCTGTTATTCCGTACGATCCTCTTAATTTCATAAATGAGAGCACTGAGTTGTTACTTAGAAAATCCTCTCCTGTTAAAATCCAGCCTAAAGAAACAGCCGGGAAAAACATAAATTGTTGATTTTTTGTGCCTCCTATTTGCTCACTTCCCTGGTATGCAAATGAGTAATCTAGAAGATAACGATTTTTATAGGCGTAATGTGCCGATCCAATCAAACCTTTGTATACGTGAGGCATTCTTCTTCCATTACCCGATTCAGTATTTTGGTTTAAAAACAAATTCGCAGCCACATTGTGTTCCTCATTGATATCTTGTGTAAACCTTAATCCGGTACGTATATCAAACGAACGATAAACAGTACCGAAAGAATTGTTGTTTTGTTGGATATCAGGCTTCCCTGTACCGTGAGGATTGTCTATGTTGCCTTCATAGACAAAATACCCTTTGTTGCGTGTAATGGACTGATCATAATAATTATCGAATGAAACAGACGCATAGGCTGTTAGATTTTTTATAATAAAATCTAACTTATGATCAAGATAAAGCGTTGAATATAGATTCCTTGTCTTATTAATTGAATATCCGCTATAATTGATCATTCCATACGGATTTTCCGTGTATTGAGCTGTACCTCCCAAGCTGCCATCTTCATTAAATATTGGAAAAGCGTTGGGAGGAATACGTACAAGCCTTGCCATAATTTCCTGATCGTTCAAGGTCCCGGGTAAATTCCATTGTGAAATCTTGGTCGCAACATCAATTGATAAATTCATTAACGGAGTTACCTTGATATCCATATTCCCTCTAAAATCGATGGCTTGATGATCTAAATTAGTGTTATAGGTATTCACTGTGTCGTCTACATGTAATGATCCGGAATTTTTTGTCAATCCCGCCGAAACATAGTAGAGTACTTGATCAGAACCTCCTCTGAGATTCAAATTATATGTTTGGTAAAAAGTGTCTTTTTTGTAGAACTTTTTCAGCCAATTGTTATTGGGATAATGAAATAAATCATCTCCATTTTTGTATGCATCTAAAGCTGCCTGATCATATTTAGCTACGCCACCGTCGTTGATGAGCGCTTCATTATATAAAGTTGCGTAGTCGAAAGAATTTGCTACGGCGGGTAGCTTGGTAGGTTGCAAATAGCCAAAGCTCGTATTTACAGAAATTTTAAGGGGTTGTCTTCTTCCCTTTTTTGTGGTAATTAATATTACGCCATTCCCTCCTCTCAGGCCAAAAGATGCGGTGCTTGCAGCATCTTTTAAAACGGTAATACTTTCAATGTCGTAAGGATTAATGTATCCTGCATTTGGCCTATAGAATCCATTTACAATGATTAATGGTTGATTGGAAGCATCCAGGGTTCTCAAACCTCTTATATACATACTGTTGTTTTCCCACCCGGGAGAACCGTTGTCCTGAATATTTACAAAACCGGTCAATAACCCAGCGATTGAATTCATACGATTTGCTCCTGGAATATTTTCAACTTTCACACCATCTATTTGAGAAATAGAAGATGTAATTAAGTCTTTAGATTGACGTGAGTCGTATGGTGAAATCCAGAACTTCGCATCAATTTCGTTTAAACTGTCTCTTTGTATCTGTGCAAAAATGCTTGATTTAAACAGAAATAACAAAATAATTAGAACAACAATAGGTTTACAATTAATACAGTGATGTTTCATATGCTATATGTTTTGATGTTTTGACATACATGTGTATTTAACAATGTTAAAAAACGGTTTATCGTTTAATATAATTAGTTCCCAATATCCTCTTGAAATTGGAACGTGATTAATAATCAAATAAGTCTCGCCCATTAACCCAAATTGTTCCTTGCTATTTTGAAATTTAGTTCTGTCTGGATATAACGGTTTGACCGAAAAGAGTGGCACTATCAGACCGAAATACACATTGCCAAAGAAATCGCGAAGATGAATGTTATTGTCTATGAGAAGCTTAATATCTAAATCTTAGAAAGCGACCCGCTGAGCAAATACGAATTTAACTTTATGATTTACATTCCTGATCAGGATCATAAAGATGAGAATTCAAATCCATTTAATCGAAAGTTGTCTTCAACTAACTAAATTTCAATTATTTCAAAGAATTATTTTGGATTTTAATAGAACAGCAATGATAATTAGTATTGATATTATTTCAAGTATGTTATATAAGTTTAAATACTTTATAAAAAAAAGTAAATCAAACACAATTCTTATGGTTTAAAAGTAGGTTATTTTATACATTATCATCTAAAAAAATGATTCATTAATAGATGATAAACGTTTCAATAGTTATAAAAATAGTTCGAAAAACATCAAATTTGAATCACAGTGTTCCTTTGAAGAAAAAGGCAGATTTGAATTCGTTTGACATTTTTTTCTTGGGCAGCAATGGGTACCATACAGATCATTGTCAGTACAAAAAAATTGTCATTTTCTTTATTATGCTTTCCTCATAGAACTCCTTATATCAAAATTTGCCGGCAATATTCTTTACACGTTCTTACCTCTTTAACGGATGTAGACCAGGCATTTACGGGGTATTCCAATTCAATATCGCAATAAATCGGTAATTTTTGGTCCCTCACATAATGAAGAACTTCGGCGAGGGGTGTTTCTCCCTGTCCCCATACCATGTTCGTATTCTTTAGTGTAGCATTGTTAAGGCCGGTTTTATCTTTCAGATGAATACTCGCGATGCGGTCATGATAATTGCGTATAAAATCTGTTGGATTCAAGCCTGTGGAACCAAAATAGTGGCCAATATCGAAATTCAGTCTGTTTGCAGGAGAATATGCAAGAAATTTGTCGACATTAAACCCGGGTTCCCCAAATTGCAGATGATTGTGAAAAATAGCGAGCATTCCATTATTTTCAGCTACGGGGCCCAGTAAACGGGCATTTGTATCATTCAACTCTGCTGTTATGCCAATCGCACCTAGTGCCTTGGCAATTTTAAAGGAATAGTCGAGTTCTTTTTCTGTATCACCTGCTGTCCACTTGTATATGTGAATATTTACACCGGCATCGTTGAATTTTTTCCTTAGTTGAGTATACTCTTTCACAGTTCCATTTGTCTTTCTCCACTCCTTCAGTTGACTGTTGTATCGTTCGACCGTGCGTTTTTCTTCATCTGTGAGCGGTTTTTTTGAATTAGGCCGGCGATTTACCGGATTTTTTGGTGCGCCAAGATAATCTTCTACATTTGTACCCATTAGTTCCACCGAACTTAGTCCCGCCTCAGTACATGCCTTGAGGGTTGCTTCCAGTCCTCCTTCCAGGTCACGGAAGCTATATGTGATTACACCGATCTGTACTCCGGCAAATCGCGAGTTTGGTTTTTCTATTGAAACATTCCCATTTACTTTTAGGGAGTTATTTCCAAAAGACAGCACAGGAGAGAGTAATGTTCCTGCTGTGACGAAAGCCGTGGTTCCAAGAAATTCTCTTCTTGAAAACTTTTCAGATGTGATTTTATTATTTTTCATTCGATTAAAACTATTATTTATTTTTCATTTGTGACTTGATATCGCCCTTTTGAAAGCTTTTGCATGATGAAAAAATAAGTAAGAGGAAGAAATAAAATGAAATCCTCTTAATTCTCATAAATTTCATGTACAAAATTGTGGTAAATTATTAAATATAATTTTTTAAAAACAGACTAAAGTACGAAATATTTACACTTCTGTTTTATAAAATAATTCAAAGATAACTGATTTTTGACATCGGAATTTAAAAAATAAAAATTTTGATGTTTTTATTTCAACTGTTGTCTATTATTTAATTTTTCCAGGTTACGCATATAATTGCTGGGAGATGTCTTGAAAAATTTCCTAAAACAATTGGTAAAATATGCGGGATTATTAAAGCCAGTTTTGTAGGCTATTTCCGAAACAGATAAATCTGTTTCCCGGAGATATTTAGAGGCCACATGAAGTCTGTAATTCTTGATATATTCATTTGTTGAATAATTCGTTAAGCTCTTTATTTTTCGATATAGACTTGACCTGCTCATTCCAACTTCCTTACTCAGATCGTCAATCATAAAGTGAGGGTTTGATATATTTTTTTCTACTATCTGATTTATTTTATTTAAAAATTGTTCATCCATCGAGACTGTTTCAGTAGATGTGAGTTCATGGAGTGTCTTTTCACGCATTGATTGTTTCATTCGTTCCCTGTGGATATGTACATTGTTTTCAATTTTTGGTACAAATGTTTCGACTTCGCAACTTTCGCCAAGGATGTGGTGATTGGTAATGTCCTCATGTAGTATCTCATCTGAAGAAAGATGCTCCCTGCCAACAGGTAAAATAATCCGGAATATTGTCCATTCCTCAAGGGTATTATCTACAGAAACTATACCATGGTGTAATTCTGTTATTCCTTTTACTAAGCCAAGGCCTATATTGGTTCCTATCTGTGATTGACGGGTATCTCCCTTCATCCGGTAAAAAGGATTAAGATTTTCTCCATATTCCTTATCTGGAATTTCTTTTTTGCTATTCTTGATCCGGGTTTCTACAAATTCTGTTGCTCCTGTATTTACAAGTATATTCTGAATTTCAGGTAGCAAATCCTTCAATCTGGTCTTATCATATTTTTCAACCGAGATCGTAACAGTTCCACTTGTGGGAGTATTATTAAAAGCATTTGATAGCAGATTACAAAACACCTTTTCCAGGAGATGGCGGTCAAACCATAAAAATATTGTTTCTTTACTGATTTCAATTTGATAATTAATTTCTTGTTTCAAAGCCAAAGGGTTGAAAGCCAATGCTATTTCAGTGATAAACCTGTTGAATCTCCCCTCAGATACATTTAATTCAATTTTTCCTGATTCCCGTTCCCTGAAATCGGCCAGTTGATCGACCAGCAACTTCAGCCTGTTTGCATTTTTGAAACGAAAATAACGAAATGACAAGAAAAGCAATCCCCCTGCTACTAAGATGTAAATTAAATATGCCCACCCGGTTTTCCAAAGAGGAGGATGTACTTTAATGGTGAGTGCCTTTTGGTTCTCGCTCCACATGCCGTTATTAATCAATGCCTTTACGCGGAATATATAGTTGCCGGCATTTAGATTGGTATAAGCTGCGGTTCTTTGTTTTCCGACATAATTCCATTCAGCATCAAATCCTTCTAATTTGTAAGCATATTGAGTATTTTTTGGAAAGATATAATTCAATGCTGCAAATTCGATAATAAAATTAGACTGATTGTGTTTAAGTTCAATGACTTTTTCTTTATTCATCAATAATTCGATCTTTGGAGCATTCCCGGAATAACCGGAGTTAAGTAACCTGAAATTTGTAATCAATACAGGGGGTATAAAAGTGTCGAATTTTATATCAAGCGGATTGAAAACAGTAAATCCATTGTTTCCTCCCACCGCAATACACCCATTCTCTAATAAAGTAAATGAATGTTTACTTATTTCCTGTAGAGGAAACCCATTGTCCTTATTAAAGTTGATAAATTTATTTTGTGTGAGATCAAATCTTGAAACGCCAAAAAAAGTTGCCAACCAAATATATCCTGCTTCATCTTCCAGGATTCCCCTGATATCCAAATGGGGAAGCCCATGGTTTATGTTATATGCACGGAAACTCTCCGTCACACTGGAAAAACGAAAAAGTCCACTATCAGTTGTCCCTATCCACAAGTTATTCAGATTATCGATATAAACAGCAGAAATAGAGTTTGACCGCAATGAAATAGAGTCAATTCCCGCTACGTATCTTTTTACGGATTGGCTGTTTGAGTTATAATAGTATAATCCTGCGTATCTTGTCCCTATCCAGAAAACGCCGGGAGATTCTTCAATAATACAGGTAGGAAAAGGGAACAACATCTCCCGGTTCCTCTCACTTAAATACGTGACAGGCTCAATTCTCTTTTTACTTGGATTTAATTTTCTTAAACCAATTGTGTCATTCACACAGAATAGCAAATCACCATCTTTTGTCTTATAAGCATCGTTAATAATACCAATACCGCCTATGCCGTTTATGGTTTCAATAATCTTCTTCGAGTTTAGATCAAATAAAAGAAGTTGATTTGTTCCGGTACCTAATAACAGGGAGTTATTCATTTCTGTAATGGAGTAAATACAGTTTGAGGAGTTGGATTGACGGGTTTCTGCATGAAAAAGGTGTTGTTTTTTTAGTAAAAATTGTAGATCATACTGCAATAATCCCTCTCCGTCTGTTCCTATCCAGAGAGAATTGTCTTTTAAGAAAATTTTATTGATATTTCCATAGACAAGATCGTTTGCCGGATTAATATACCTGAATAGAGTATATTTTCGATTAAAATAATTTACGCCTCCATTAAAAGTCCCTATCCAGACCGTTCCTGCATTGTCAATATAAAGGGAATAAATAAAGGAATGATTGAGGCTACCCGGTATAATTTTATCCGGAACATATTTTTTGATGGTTTTGTTGTCCAGATTAAAAATATTCAATCCTTTATTGGTTCCTATCAATAAATTATGGTATTCATCCTCTACAATACTTTTCACTGCATTGTTAGTTAAAGTTAAATCAGGATAAATCGTTTTACCGAAATGGCGGAAATTATTATTTTTCGTATCATACAGGTTAAGGCCGTCAGATGTTCCGATCCATAAGTTTTTTCGGCTATCTTCAAAAATTGACCGGATATGGTTATTTGAAATACTATTTGGGTTTCCTGATTCATGCAAGAACACAAGGTGTTTATCGGTGTTTGTGTCATATTTGACCAGTCCTCTTAATGTCCCTATCCACAAATTTCCGTAACTATCATCGTGGATTGTTATGATCCGGTTATTGAAAAGGAAATTGTTAAACGTCCTTTTTGTAAACGTGAGTGTTTCCTGATTCACACAATCGAGGCCCTGCTCCGTGCCTATCCATATCCTGTCTAGTTTGTCACGATAAACAAATGATACTTTATTATGACTAATGTTGTATTCTTTCTCCTTTTCTTTGAAAAATCTTAAGAATTCATCGTTATCCCTACAAAGACGATTCAAACCGTTATCGGTTCCAATCCACAGATATCCTAAGCTGTCCTCTGTAATAGAATTTATATAATTTGAACTGATACTTTCAGGTTTATCAGCCAATGATTTGAAAACTTTTATACTGTATCCATCATATCGGTTTAACCCATCCAGGGTTCCAAACCAAATAAAACCCTTGCTGTCCTGAAAAATGGATGAGACGGTAAGTTGTGAAAGGGGTTGTTCTGTTACGAGGCTTTCAAAATAGATATCCTTGTCCTGGGCTACCAATGAGACATGGTTTCCAAAAAGTTGCAAACATCCAATTAAAAAAATCCAAGAATATTTCATTGCTGTTTCCGACAATTATTATATGGCCTCACACTGAATTCAGCTTGCTTATTACACCTGAAACTGATGACACTAACGGGATGACTCTCTTTGCCTTCTTAAGAAAGAACCCTTATTGGATATTAAATTAGTTGGACTCTTAAAAAGCTTTCTGTGCTGCATTTGCATGACACAAATATATTAAATAATAAAGATATTTCCAATTTAATAACAACATGACTATTATTGGGCCATACTGCATATAAGATTTAAAAAAATATCCTAAAGTATAATCTGCATCATTAAATTGACTATACTTGTAATAGTATACCCTAAATTTAGGATATATGTATCTATTCATATTGTCTACTGTTTATGAAAAAAACTTTTTTAAGTATCGTCGTTATTTTAATTACCTTTCCCGCTGTTTCTCAAACTGTTGTATCCGGGAGTGTTTTTAATAAAAATGTGATGGAACCTCTGCCTTTTTCAACGGTTTCAGTCACAGACAATAATTCAGGAGAATTCATTTCGGGAACAATGACAGATGAAGAAGGTCGGTTTGTAATATCAGATCTACCAGGTGGAGAGTATAATTTAAATTTTTCTTTTGTAGGATTTAAATCAGAGAAAAGGCACATCGTTGTGGGGTATTTAAACAACGCGTTGGATGTGGGCAAGATATACCTGGAGGAGTCAGCAATCAATTTGCAAGAAGTTGCGGTTACCGGTAAAAGACAAGAAATTGCATCCGCTCTGGATATAAAGACGTATTCATCCGAAAACTTTATTGCCAATAGTGGTGGATCTGTTCTTGATATGATGAAATCTTTGCCAGGTGTAACAATAGATCAGGAAAGCAAAATTATTTTGCGCGGGAGTGATAAAGTGGTTGTGCTTGTAGACGGAAAGCAATCCAGCCTGACCGGTTTTGGGACACAACGAGGATTGGATAATATTCCGGCATCAATGATTGAAAGCATAGAAATTATTAATAATCCATCCGCGAAATATGATGCTGCCGGGATGGCTGGAATAGTCAATATCAAATTTAAAGAAAGCGGGGATAAACGATTTAATGGTGATTTTGGATTTGTAACAGGCATTGGTGCATTGTCCAGACGTAAAGAAGATCTTCCCACTGGTATGCCTAGCTACACCAACAATCTGAAATATACTCCATCGATAAACTTAAATTACAAGCTGGAAAAATTAAATATTTTTTTTCAATCTTACGTAACTCATCAAAAAAGATTGCCCAACAATGAATTTTCCACACGAAGTTATAGTAGGGGAGACGTAGTTGAGAACCAGGTTGCTGAAAACAGGACACAAAATCATTATAATGTAAAATTAGGTTTTGATTGGAACCCGACAGCTGACCACACATTTACTTTTTTTGGTTTGTACGATTATGAATGGCACATTGACACCACTCGAATTTGGTATTTTCGAAATTATGATTACAAGGATCCCATTCGAAAATGGAGTTTTAATGAGAGCGAAGGGACCGGTTTTTCTAATGTGACGTTACAACACAAATATAAATTTATTGAGCCCGGACATGAAATAAATTCCCAGTTAGCTTTTACTAAAGGTTGGGAAGATGAAACATATAATTTATATCAAGATGGGCCACAGCCCAATTATCCTGTTATTTATACCGATAAAACTCACGTAGTTGCTCCTGAATACGTATATTTGTTGACAACGGATTATACGAAACCACTTCCATTTGGCCGTACTGATATGGGTATTCAAGGTCGGTTAAGGCATATGCCAATTACCTACACGATGTCAAAAGATCCAAGTAATACAGCGCTGATATATAATTATGGGGATTGGTCCAAATGGGATGAAAGGCTCTTTGGTGTTTATTTGAATTTAGTATCGGAATTCAAATGGGTAGATATAGAAGCTGGTCTAAGAGGAGAATACGCTTGGGTAAAATATAATTTTGCCCCGAACCCATATTTTACAGATGATAAATACGATTATTTCAATTTGTTCCCCAATTTCAGATTTACATTCAAATCTAACCAAAACAGATTTTCTCTTTTTTTTAACCGTCGTATAGACCGTCCCGGAGAAGATATTCTTCGCATATTTCCAAAATATGATGACCCAGAACTTCTCAAAATCGGGAATCCTTCTCTTCGTCCTCAATATACCTGGAACATTGAAGCTGCATATAAGCATATATGGGATACAGGATCATTTTTTGCTGCCGTTTACCTGAAAAATACAGATTCGTATTATACCCGAATTTATATTCAGGATCCGGATAATTCGGAAATTACAATTAAAGCGTATGACAACTTGGGGCGTGCTACCAATAAGGGGCTTGAATTGGCTTTTGACCAGTTGATAGCAAAGATGTGGAATGTTTCTCTTAATACAAATATATATCGAAATACAATTTTTGCACATGACGGCATAATCAATTTTCCTCGTGAGAATAGATATCACATTGACGAACAGATAGATACTCCCTGGTATGCAAAATTAAACAACAGGTTTAGATTTCCTGAAGATTTTACGGTGGAACTTAACGGAGTATATTTCTCTCCTAAAAATATCGGACAAGGTCGTGAACTCTCGAGAGGAGGTGTGGACTTAGGTGTCAAGCGAGTTTTCACAAAAAATAATTTAGAATTAAATCTCTCTTTCACGGATATTTTTAATACGATGGGAATCACACAAGAAATCAATGGAGAGGGTTTAAGTGTTCTATACCAAAATTTTTATGAGACCCAGGCTTTTTTATTGGGAATAAAGTATAAGTTTTGAATGAATATGGTTTTGAAGGAGTGTGTTTTTTGTAGCAGATGGTTCAGGTGAGGAAATGAAGTCAGGGAGGATCAGTAATTTTCCATACATTATACAAATCATGCATGTTCGTACGAAAGTTAATGAAGAAATTAACCGGAATCCTTATCTCGACAGTATTAGAAATTAAATCTCCCAGATTCTTTCACCTATAATATGATCAATAAACTATAAGATTAATATATGAATTTAAAAGCGATTTTTTTTGATATGGACGGGGTTGTCATAGATTCCGAGAAATTACATCTGCGTGCCTTGGGGCTTACTTTGGAAAAGAATGACATCTCATTTCAGAACAGCATGCTTGATGGTTTTGTGGGTAGATCCGACAAATCCTTCTTTCAATATGTCTATGAAAATATTGACGATCGCATCAATATAGAAAATTTTCTAAAACAGAAGGATGCACTCTTTGAGAGTCTTTTGTCCGAGTTGCATTTTGTGGAAGGTTTTACCGACTTTATGCGTATTGTGAAAGAAGCGAACATACAAGCAGCTCTGGTTACTTCCTCTTCTAAATATACCGTTCAGAAAGTGGACAAATTGCTTGATTTCTGTCGCTTATTTGAGATAGTCATCACTGAAGATGATACCGCAAGGCATAAACCGCATCCGGATCCCTACCTGCTGGCTTTGGAGAGGAGTGGGAGCGACAAGAAATCGACCGTCATCATAGAAGATTCCATCAATGGCATCCTCGCGGGAAAAGTAGCTGGATGCGTCGTCTGTGGACTGACCACCTCCTTCGATGCCGCGACTTTAAAAGAAGCCGGTGCTGATTTCGTCTTTGACAGTTACAAGGAGCTTGCTGCATGTTTGATGGTTTAGGACAATTAACCCGGTGTCGCTTCCTCCAATTTCTTTCGTCTCCTGTTGTCTGGCTTAGTTATTTCAGCCTGTTTGCACGGACCCCCTCAAAGGTGATTTTCACCGGTTTGATCAGTCCGTTCTTGTCGAACTCCATCTTGTCGATACAGGTCGCCCGATGGTCGCGGTGCCTGTCATTGATAGGGCGACGGTGATATATGATATACCAGTCGTCGCTCTTCTGATTGTGGAATACCGAGTGATGACCGGCGCTCGTACCCACCTCCGGATCCTGTTCCAGAATGGTTCCGATTCGCACAAACGGTCCCAGGGGGTTGTCGGCAATGGCATAGGCCACGCGATAGTCCGGGTTTCCCCACCCCCCTTCAGACCACATGAAGTAGTACTTCCCATTTTTTTTAAACATGAAAGGACCTTCCGTGTAGCCTTCGGGAGTCACTTCCCTGTAGATTTCTCCATTGGGAAAAGGGCGCAGGCCGGTGAAATCATTGTTGAGAAGCACCACATTGCAGTGCCGCCATCCGCCGTAGAACATGTAATAGGTGCTGTCGTTCTCGCGGAAGATAAATTGATCAATGGGTTGGGCTCCATTTACGATCTTGTTGATCAGCGGCTTACCCAACAAATCCCTATAAGGGCCCTGCGGCCGGTCGGCCACTGCGACACCAATACCGCCTGTCTCGCTCTCTTTCTGGATATCGTTGGCGGCGAAAAAGAGGTAATACTTCCCATCCTTTGCCAGTACGCCCGGTGCCCACATCGCCTTATGTGCCCATTTCACTTCGGATGTATCAATGATCCGTTCATGTTTGGTCCAGTTAACCAGGTCGGGTGAGGAGAAAGCATCGAAGAATACCTGTTTTTCATATAAGTCGGAGAAGGTGGGGTAAATCCAGTACTGATCTTTGTAGATAATCCCTTCAGGATCGGCATACCATCCCTCGAAAATCGGGTTGGAGGAGTATAGTTTTCCTTCGGAAGTATCCGGATAACTTTTTTTGGTTACACATGCTGTCAACAGAAAAACTCCTGACATCAGAAAAAGGATTCGTCTTATCATTACTCTCAAGGATTCGGTTTACATTTGTTATACTTACACTTTGACGCAAAAATAGGCAAATATGCCTCTTTATTATATCATTATTGTCTCAGATATTTGGCTGAAAGAAAATATATCCGCTAAGTTACACAAAATTACGACTATCAGCATGACACTTTCCCAGTCGGCAGACAGGTCTTTTATTTGATTAGCGTCACTGAATAGGGTTTTAGTGTAAATCGCTTATCGGAAATCTTCTTGATTTCACTCAAAACAGATTTATCATCCACAATGGGTGTATATAATGATTTTGTCCAGACCTGCTCGGCAGTTTTGGCCATGAACCCCAAGCCTTCCAAGTCTATCGTCATCGCTTTGTCGCTGAAATTGACTACCAGTACCTTATTGTCAGCACCTGTAAAGAGGTAGCCGTAAAGAGCATGGTAGTCTCTGCTTCGGGATTTGCAGACGGGATTGTCATTGAATATTAGTCTATTTACAGCTTTAGCATCCTTCTGGGCCCGAGTAAAAACCTTCAACCCCTGTCCACTTGCACTTAAGGCATATTTTTTTGCTACCGCCCCACTGGCAATCTTGGTATCACTGTCATATATGACAGACGAAACACTGCTTGCAGTCAAGTTATGGAAACAAACCAACTCAATACCCGGTGTGGAAATCATTTGGGCTGTCATTACCACATTCGCCAAACCGGTCACCCACAAACCGGGAAGCTTGTTGTCCTGGGTAAAAAAATTGTATTCGGTTACCCAGTAAGGATATTTATCGGGAATGCCACGTTGAATACCATCGAAATCAACACGTTGTATGGTTTGGGCGATCAAGTCTTCGGCTGTTTGATCTTCAAAATTGTTCTTGGCATAATTATGGAAAGTGAAGGCATCAACATCGAACCCGTTCATATTCTCTATTAACGTTTTATTCCACTCCCTTGAACGTTCGCGATTGGCACCTGTCCATCCTGCAGGATTATTTATGGCAATCATTGCAAGACGCGCTTCGGGGAATTCCTTGCGCAATTTATTCACCCAAATGCGGCAAGTATCGGCATAATCCTTGATGTTTGGATAACGGTTCAGATAATTGAAGTTTTTAGGATGATCGTCCATATAAAATTCGTTACCCAATTCGATATAGCGAACAGGCAAACCAATCTTTTGTGCATATTTGAGCATTTCCAGCTGGTACTCGTAATTGCTGGTAAGCATATTGAGCATGTATATTGGCTCTGCTGTACCGCCACTGCGATCATAGACCTTTTTCAGACTTTCAAGTTTATAGGGATAAGGCCCTTCTTTAGGAGTTCCCATCACTTTGTATCTCAAGCCCACCGCATCAAGGAAGCCTGTTTTCCAGTCCCAAAAGTTACCCACCGTGCCCCCCGGATATCGAAAATTTCCCGGGTCAAGTTCGGCAATACGATCAAGAAAAAATTGCTTATCCCATCCCGGCCCACCGAGAGACTGGGTGTTATAGCCAAAGGCGATGGGAGAAAGTTTTATCTCATTTCCTTTTGTGATTGTTGAAACGACCGGTTGCTGTCCTAAAAGCATCGATACAGTGCTGACCGCAATAAATTGGGTTATTATAAATCTTCTCATTGTCAGATTGTTTTTTTAATTATTAAAGTATCCTGCGTATTTTTCGTTTTATGTTTTGATAATTGGCTATATTGTTTTCCTCGTCAATATGACGCAACAACTTTTCGTGCATCTGTCTTCGGATTTCAACATATTTCTTGTTGTCCACTTGGTTTAATATTTCTATCGGATTTGTATGATAATCGTATTTTTGTCAATATTATTCTTATTCAGTGCATTGATCACTTTCCCAGTCAGTGCGATTGCTTATGGCATTGAAAGGTTTTTCGGTTTATACTGGGAATTTCAATAGAATTTAATAATCTGCTCCGGTCAAACTTTCTAACACTGATTCCTGCCAATCGTGCATTGCAAGCCGCATCTCTCTTACAATATCAGGAAAGTCATGAACCAGATTGTTTGTTTCTCCCGGATCATTTGGAATATCGTATAGTTCAAAGATTTCCTTATCGGGAAACAGTCCTTTTATTACTAATTTATATTGATTTTTCATCATGGAGCGTTCACCTCCAAAATCGTTTATCGAAATCGTATTGTATTTGAAATTTGTGAAATCCCGGGTAAATTTGCCAGCGGCTTTTTTTAAAAGTGGCGTGGTTCCTTGCTGTAGTTTCGGTTCAATATAAGGTTCCAATGTTCCATTATAAAGACTTTTTGGATTCATTTTCCAGAAAAATAACGGACTTTTTCTTTGCCCGGTCGGCTTTTTTAAGAATGGAACCAGGCTAACTCCATCTATGGGTCTGGCCGGTAAAGGTGTATTGATGATGTCGGCCAAAGTAGGCAGAATATCACTTGTCGCAGCAATTGATGAGATGGAGGCAGGTTTTTTTATCCGTTCCGGCCATTCTATGATTCCGGGAACCCGAATACCTCCTTCGTACAGACTTCCCTTTTCTTCTCTAAAAGTTATTCCCGTGTGAGCAACCTCGGGAGGAGATCCATTGTCACCACAGTACCAAACCAGCGTATTGTCGGTCAGTTTATTTTCTTTCAAATAATGTCTTAATTTACCAATTGCCCTGTCCATGGCTGTTATTTCAGCATATCGCTCTTGTAAAACATCTTTTAACGGGCGAATCACTTGTTCCCCTGTGATATTGGATGTGAGAGTGACTTTTCTTTCAGCCAGACTATCCGGGAGATTTTCATAAAGAGCCAAATCATCCGGCAAACCACCGTATGGTTCATGCGGAGATCCAAACCAGACCACCGTAAAAAATGGTTTGGCTTCCTGAATTGATTTCTCTATAAACTGAATTGTTTCGTCAATAATAATTGCAGAGCCTTCTCCTTCAACTTTTTTGGGCGATTCGCCATTTCTCGATAAAACAGGATTTAAATCAAAGAAGTTGTCATGTGAATACCATTCATTGAATCCCATTGCACCAGGGGATGTGGGTGAATCTTTTTTTACAGGTCCTACATGCCACTTTCCAAAATGGGCAGTTGCATATCCTGCCTCTTTAAGAATTTGTGCAATGGTAATTTCTTCGGGGCGCAATGACCAACCCGGTGCAAAGGTGCCATAACGATTGGGATGTCTTCCCGTCAATACACTCGCCCGGGTTGGAGATGAATTTGGATGAGCTGCATAAAAACGGTCAAAACGTACGCCATTCTTAGCCATTTCATCCAATATGGGTGTTTTTACAAACGGATGGCCATTGTATCCCACTTCGTCCCAGCCATGGTCATCTCCCATCAGTAAGATAATATTTGGATATTCTTCATGTTTTGTTTCCAATCTTTTTTTCGGTTTAGAACCGGATAATATAATTATCCAAATAAAAATAATAACCCCAAAAACCCTGTTTTTCCAGTTCATACTTTATTTAGAAGATGTTTCTGTGCTAGAGAGAAGTTAAATTAAATATTTTGCAGGCCTCCACAAATATAACGTGTAGCTTTCATAAAACAAAAAATAATAAACAAAATTTAAACAAGTGACAATTTACGGATGGCTGATATCTGATTTGAATAATGTCCGTGATAATATATACCGGCCTGCACTCCGTTCCGTCGCTCATGATATACCGAGCAGTCTTTCCTTCCAACTGCATAAATGATATTTACACTTACCATGCGATTGGAACCGGCTTAACAGAGCCGTCATATTCAATATCCAATTTTCATGTAATTATTAACGTTTTCCTCTTTCAACTAGAACCCATTGCAGGCCTCCCACGATATGACTGATAAACAAAGGGTCGCTGTAATTCTCTTTTTTGTGTCCAAGCGCAGTATACCATTGTCTTCCTCCATCGAATTCATTACACCAGACGCTTGGAAACAGGGTGCCGAAGGTGTTGGACATTGGGCGTGAATGTTTAAAATCAGGCGATGAAAAATCGGAAACCATTAAAATTCTTACGGTGGGGTTCATTTCTTTCAGTATATATAATTCATCTTCCACTTCCCAAACCGGAGGTATAGCTGTGGTAGAAGGATGTTCATTATCCACGGTACAGACATTGAATTTTTGAAAAGGAGGATGATAATCAAATGTACCTCCGATCATTTGTTTAAACCAGTCCCATTCACGTTCGGTACCGCAGGCAATATGAATTCCAATTATTCCTTTCCCTTGCCGGTTAAAATGCATGAGTCCTTCTTTTTCTGCTTCACTTTCAAATACTTTATGGTTTGTATTTGCAAACACTACTGCATCATATTGAAACAAATCGGATGTGGAAAAAATAGTAGAATTGGAAGTAGAGTCCACTTCAAATCCATATTGTTCTCCCAGTTCCATAAACATATTCACGTTTGCTTCAAGGTTATCATGGACGTACCCTTCCCCGTTTTTAGTGAATACAAGGATCTTCTTTCCTTTCAGTTCCGCAGTTTTGTTATCCCATTTATCCGCAAATAATTGAAATGTGGAACTAATTAATAAAAAAATCAGAATCATTTTTTTCATATCTGTATTGATTGGCATGGATACTTAAGATACGTCCGTTTTTATCGGATGTCAAAAAAACTATGAAAGATAGGAAAAAAATTCGTGACAGATATTGATCTTCTCAAAAATAAAATGATTTATGTTTACGCGAAAAAGGAGACCACACGGGAAAAAATGCCGGTGAAGGCATTGTTGAGAGAACGCTGATCCTTGGTCTGCAGTGGAAACGGGTTTTCGTGGGTATATTCGAACGGGAAATCTAGCAGAGAGATGGTCGCCTCAGTGGTTTCATTACCCAGTGCTTCTCGTACGCCATGATAGGGGATCACATTATCCTTTTCCAGGGCTACTCCTGTAATTCTGTTGTGGATACGGGAAAAAAAATCCTCCCGCTCTTCCCGCAGCCGGCCTGGCAGTATCATCCGAAAGAAAGCCTTGAATGCATTGTCATGCTTCCATCGACTCTCCGGTTCGTTTCCAAAGTGATATACATAATAATCTTGTAACCTGTTAAAAGCAGCCTTATCCATAATACTGCGTGAAATGCCCTGCATGGAACGGAAGATGCTGCCACCACAAAACATGAAGAGGCGCGAGTTTGTAAAAAAGTCTTGCTCATTGGCCATCAAGGCAATCTGCGACAGAAAAGCGCCGATGGAATAGGCAAATATGTCGATCTGGCATCCTTCTTTAAAGAGCGGGTGTCGTCCGCTTTTAATTTCTCCGAATAATGTGGTCAGATCAGCCCAGGTCTGTCGTCCCGAGAGATAGAATCGCTCCGGATTCTGAGAGATCCGGTCGCTTAATGCTACATTCGCGAGGCTGACAGAACGGTCGTCTCCATACTGTCGTCTGCGGAAATTGAGGAGATCAGTCAGACTCCGGGGATTGGACCACGCCTGCGGGGAGCGGTTTATGTGAAAAGCAATAGGAAAGAGGATGACCGGTTTACCGGTATGATAGCAGATGTATTCAGCCCATGGAAGGTATTTGTTCCAGTTGCGTTCATTCAATCCGTGCAAAAGCAGAATGGCATTTTCCTGTTTTACTTTGCCTGTGGGGAGAAAAACAGGGTATTCGAATGAAAAGTTCTCACCAATGTTATTGTCGCTCTTCAAGATTTCATCCTGCCAGTTATCCAGCTCACTGTTGAACCGAAAAAAACGAACATCAATATTCGTCTCCGCAATATGCAGATTGGCTCCCTGAGTAAAACAATGATTGAGGGTAATGTAACGGTCGTAATAATTCATCATAACATTTTATTAATCAACAAAGAAATGCCATTTTTAAGCCATCTGCAAAGAGAAGGGAAAAGGGGATCGCAAATGGGGTGAAATCCGTCATTTGGGGTGAAACCGGCTATTTAGGGATGAATATTAACGATTGATTTTCAATAAAGTTGGGCGTTTTCTGCGCTTGGCAAGACAAATAAATTTATTTTGCCCCTGCTTAACGAAAACGTTCGATTATTTGGTAAGTCGTCAATAAAAATCTATTTTTGTACTGGGGTGGTCCAATTAATTTATTCTGTGATGGACGGACAGATTCCGACATATTTATATGCAAAAGATAACAGCATAAAGACTATTTTCTTTACGGCACTTTTTGCGTTGTTGTTCATCAATCTTTTTCAGCCTTTTGGTTCCCGGGACTGGTATCCGGGTATCTCAGACATCAAATATTTTGCATTTTCAAGCCTGATTATCCTCACCGGTATGCTGGTTGTAGTTATCAGTCGGATAATTCTCACGGCCTATTCGAAAAAAAAGGAAGTACTATATTGGCAATATGCTTTGTGGATCTTGTGCGAAATAGTAGCCATGGCCGTTTTTTATACCCTGTTTGCTAAATTTTTCCCTAAAGACGGAGTTGAGCGGGATATCTCTGAAATCTTTCGGCAGAGCCTGATCAACACGGCTCTGGTGTTGCTGTTACCCTATACTATATCATGGCTTTATTTTTCCTGGAAAGAGAAAAGCAGGCTTTTGGAACATATGGAGCAGGAGCAAGCCATGGAGGTACATGCTAAGACACTGGTTGCTTTTCCGGATGAAAAAGGCGACCTGAAGATATCCATAATGTTGGATAATCTGCTCTATGTTGAATCGGCAGACAATTATGCAACCATTTATTACCTCAACAAATCGAAGAAATCACATTATCTGATCCGCAATTCACTCAAATGGATGGAGGAGCACCTCACCAAGGATACACCGCTGATCCGTTGTCATCGTTCCTACATCGTGAATCTTGACAAGGTGAAGATACTGAAAAAAGAGAAAGGCGGTATCATGCTGGAGTTGGATGCGGAGAATACACCCGACATCGCTGTGTCAAAAACCTACTATGATTCCTTTATGCAAAAGTTTTCTCGATATTCGGTCTGAAGATAGTACCGATAATCGGAGTTCCGGAGAAGGTATGGACGAAATAGATTGCAAGATCAGATCAAACCCTTTTCAGGTAAACGGAAGCAGAGCCGTCGCCCACATGAAACCAGCCTCTTCCATCGTCACCAATAGTTACGTCTTCTTCTATCCGGCCCAGCTTATCGTACCATACTGACCCAGTATAGTCTGTTCCTACAAACATCGGTTTCACACCTCCTTCGGCATTACTCATGATTACAACACAACCATCGGGATGATCTGCATCACCGCGGCAAATCCAGCCCACCACATGTTCATGATCGAAATAATCATCCTGATCGCCATAAGCGAACTCGCGCCTTATGTCCAGCAATTGATCAATAATCCATTGCATGCCCGGCCTGGGGTTATCCCCGCCAATACCGTAATAATCGCCCAGAAAGAGGCAGGGATAACCATCCTTGCGAAGCAGAATAAGAGCATAGGCCTGTGGTTTAAACCAGTCCTGCACATAAGGATCCTTTTCTGTAAGGTGAGAGTCATGGTTGTCTACATAAGTGACTGCCAGCTGAGGCCTTTGAAGCAGGGAGGAATCCATACACCTGTGACGCCTATATGATTCAGGTGCTCTGCATCTTCTTTCAACCTGTTCCACAGGTTCCCGTCATCCGGCAGAAACCATTCGAAGTATTGCATCATTATTCCGTTGGTACGCATAGGTTTGTTAGTGGAATGCTATTTGCATATAAACAACCGGTATGCTAGTGAAGTTTTTGAGAACTGTCAAAAAAAGCCAAAGGACCATATTATAAAGAGGAAGTATATATGCATCGATAAAGAAAAACGATTAAAAAAGGGAATAAATCATAACTTATTATTAATTTTGCAGTTGCAGCAGGTCGGTTTGTCGCTCAC
>ENA-UOOK01000599-UOOK01000599.1-fermentation-metagenome-genome-assembly--contig:-NODE-599-length-47902-cov-6.112149_pt1 | contig 47902 bp, 40 predicted proteins | sample MGYA00245777_ERZ724023 | MGnify/ENA primary metagenome ERZ724023 (study PRJEB28704, sample SAMN03018312) | fermentation metagenome | biome: anthropogenic terrestrial biome; feature: soil; material...
CTTGCATGTATTAAGCACGCCGCCAGCGTTCGTCCTGAGCCAGGATCAAACTCTCCGTAAAAATATGAAGAGCCTGAATTAGCTCATCTTTAACTCTTGACGTTTCAGTCCTTATCACTTAAGCTCAAGTGATAAGTCGCACTGTGTGTTTTGCTTCTTCCCGGTTACCCGGAAATAAGCTCTTACCTGTCTGTGCTGTTCAGTTTTCAGGGTTCAGTTAATATTTGCTGCGTTTACCAGGGACTTGCTGTCTCCTGAACGCAAAATATATCTTACCACACTTTTTTGTTCTTGTCTACTTCTTTTTTCGCACAATTTTTGTTTTAGCTTGGTTTATCTCAAAAACATTAGAGAACATCGTAGATCTTGGTCGCTTTGGAAATGTACTTTCAAGATTCATGCATCTAATACCTATTATTACATAAAACAAGCGCCTCCCGTTTTACGGAGGCGCTTGTTTGGTTTTGGTTTTAGATCTTATAAGGTGGCAACAATTTTAGCGGTGTAAGCCAGTTTAGCCTCTTTGGACTCAAGTTCCTTAGTGGTGGAGGTTACCTCAAAGGAGGTATCAACGCCATCAGCTAAAGCGTATTCGGCTTTCCCACCAACTTGGTTGTTCTTAGAGCCAGCTGCTTTGTACCAGCCAGATAACTTCAAATCTTCATAGGTGTATGAAGCACCAGCTTTGTAGCCATAGTTATCTTCTAATTCCGCTTTTACATCGCCAATCTTCACGCTGAGGAGATAGTCAAAGTAACCTTCGACTACAAGAGCATCGGTCAGGTCGTAAGAAGCGTCGAAAGCAACAGCCGTAGCATCGCCAAGAACGCCACCAGTAAACCTATACATATCGATAATCCGCCAATCTTGATCGGCATCGTCATCATCCATGGATACAAACCCAGCATCCTGCATCAGGAAGGTACCTTTAACATTTAGAGCATCCACGTCATAGGCAGCGCTCGCAAGAATAGCAGTGATGGCTTCAGCTTCGCCAACTTTTCTGCTACCAAATTCAGCGTTGATGGTTAAGCCATCAATCAAATTAGCGGTCCCGTAAACACCAAATGCAGTATCTTCAGCAGCAGTTTCGTTTTGGAAGCCACCGCCAATGGTAAACAGGTCGTCTGCATATTCGCCTTTTACGAGATAATTGAAGTCCTTTCCGCCATTAAGAATAGTGTTAACAGTTAAACCATCGATCAAATTCAGTTTCAAGCTAACACCGGCAACCTCTTCAATTTTGTATTCTTTTAAGTCTCTACCGACTTGGTCGTTAATTTTGGTCGCGGCCTTAAGGGTAAAGAGATCCCGTTCTAATTGGATCCAACCAGCGCCGTCGAAGACGAATTCCTTCTTTAATTCGTCGGCATCAATTCCAGTAACTTTATCGGGGTCTGCACCATCACCATAAATAGGAGTAACGTAGTTCCCATCTTCATCATCATCGTCAAAAAGGTCACTTTGAGCTTCAATTTTTGTCTTAACGCCAGCGGTCACGCCATCACCATAATCTTTGGTGAAGTCAATAACTACTTTGGCTTCTAATTTTTCTGTATCGAACGCGGGACCATTTTTGGTGTCGCCCTGTGAATCCCCACCGAATTTCACGCCAACTTTACCCTCGTATGTAACTTCCACCGCGAACGCCGCAGTGGCCAAAGAAAGTACCATTAATACGGTAAGCGCTAATACTAACGCCTTTTTCAAATCTAACCCCTCCTAAGTTCTTAGTTTAATTTTACTTTTTGTGAAAAACAAGCACTCATTCATAGTGTTTGCTCATCAACCACCTCCTGATTTCCGGAAACCAAACTAAGTTGTTTCCATCTTAATTTGTTATACATCGCATCAGACAAAGAAAACATGTCCACGCGGATGTAATTCCTTAAATCGTTCGCCGTTTTATCTGTTATTCCTTCTAAATTAAGAATTTTTTACTGCCATATCCTATTATTACATATAAGGAACGATCTAATTATTCGCTTTGCTGCCAATAAATCCTTCTTACTTGGCAGAAAAGCTTAATGTTTATATTTTCCGAACATTCCGTCTACTCTTTGGGCCGCATTAAAGGAAAGAAAATCACATCACGGATCGAAGGTGAGTCGGTTAGCAGCATCACCAAACGGTCGATACCGATCCCCATGCCTCCGGTGGGCGGCATTCCTTGTTCCAACGCAACCAGGAAATCTTCGTCCCAGACCATCGCTTCTTCGTTACCTTTGGCCTTTTCTCGGGCTTGGGCCATGAACCGTTCCCGCTGGTCTAAAGGATCGTTCAGTTCAGTAAAGGCGTTGGCCATCTCGCGACCGTAAATAAAGAGTTCAAAGCGGTCCGTCAATTCAGGCTGATCCGGTTTACGCTTGGCCAGTGGCGAAACCTCGATCGGATAATCAACGATAAAGGTCGGTTGGATTAATTTCGGTTCGACAAACACACTGAAGACTTCATCTAAAACTTGCCCTTTGGTTTTCAAGTCTTTCGTGTTCAGGCCGAGCCGTTCGGCAATGGCAATGGCTGCTTCGTCGGTGGTCGCCTCTTTGATCCAGTCGATTCCGGCCTCCTGTTTGATGGCTTCCGTCATTGACAGGCGAGACCAAGGCGGGGTCAGATCAATGGTGGTTTCCTGATAAGTAATTTTCGTGGTCCCCAGAACCTCTTGGGCGGTTTGAGCGATCAGCGTTTCAGCCAAGTCCATCATGTCGGTCATGTCACCATAGGCCTGGTAGAGTTCGATCATGGTAAATTCCGGGTTGTGTTTAGTGGAAATCCCTTCGTTCCGGAAGCATTTTCCGATCTCGTAGACCCGCTCCATTCCGCCGACGATTAACCGTTTATGGTAGAGTTCCAAAGCGATCCGTAAAGAGAGGTCAAGGTCGAGGGTGTTATGATGGGTATTAAAGGGACGGGCATGTCCGCCGCCGGCGATCACACTTAAAACCGGGGTTTCTACTTCAAGGAAACCTTTTTCATCTAAAAAGCGGCGGATTGTGGATATAATCCGGGTCCGCTTGAGAAAAGTCTCCCGCACCTCCTGGTTGGAGATGAGGTCCAGATAACGCTGGCGATAACGGGTATCAACATCTTTAAGGCCATGCCATTTTTCCGGTAAAGGCCGCAGGGCTTTGGTTAGTAACTCCCACTTTTGGACCTGGACAGTAATCTGCCCGCGGTGGGTACGAAAGACCGTACCGGTGACGCCGATCAAATCACCCAGATCAAGATCATTAAAACGTTGGTAGGACTCTTCCCCGATCTGATCAATTTTAGCGTAAATCTGAAGCTCGCCGCTGCGGTCCGATAAATTAGCGAAAGTAGCTTTGCCGTGGCCACGGATGGTCATCAAGCGGCCTGCAATGGTCACTTCCTGGTTCTCCAAAGCCGCAAAGTTTTCAATTATCGCCCGGTGCTGGTGGGTCCGGGTGAAGCGATGTCCAAAGGGGTCGCGTCCTTCATCTTTGATCTTCTGTAGTTTGGCGAGGCGGTTTTCCATCTCCTCCGTGCGAGGAGCTGTCTCGAAAGTATTTTGTTCGTCCATCTTCTTCCCTCCTGTATTGCTTATATTATACACCAAAGGGAGGGCGTTGCCCTCCCTTAATCTGTAAAACACTATTTATGGCGACTACTTACTGATCTCCGTTACCCGGTAACGAAGGGTCCCGACCGGCACATTCACTTCAAACTCTTCGCCACTTTTCCGGCCAAGCAGGGCTTTCCCTACCGGCGATTCATTCGAGATTTTAAAGCACAAAGGATCGGCTTCCGTTGACCCGACAATCGTATATGCTAATTCTTCATTGGTATCCAGATCAAGCAAGGAAACTTTTACACCTACGCCCACCTCATCAAGGCTAACATCTTGATCGTCGATGATGCGGACATTACGCAACATTTTCTCGATGGCGATGATGCGTCCTTCGATAAATCCCTGTTCGTTCTTGGCGTCTTCATACTCAGAGTTCTCACTTATATCACCAAACCCTAGGGCTTGTTTAATCCGTTCGGCAACCTCCCGCCGACGTACGGTCTTTAAGTGTTCTAATTCTTTTTCGAGTTTGTTGAGTCCTTCCAGTGTTAAAATTACTTCTTTATCCGCCATTTGGCTTATCCCCTTTATTCAAAGTATCAAGTTTTCCTTCTCCGACGCGCGGGTGTAAAATTCCGTAAAAAAAGGCTTCCTTAAAAATACGTTTTTAAGGAAAGACCGTTTCTAGACATATGAACTTCAAAAAAAAGCCGCTGCTTTTTGTGTATCAACATTATAACTGAGCATATACCTACTGTCAAGAAGAAGAAGGACTATTTTATGGAAAGCCATGGGGTTTCAATCTGCTTTAACTCCGTTTCATACTCATCTAAAAGGTCGTAAAGGGCTTTCTGGCTGGTAATTTCATTAATGCGCTGACGGGCGCGGGCGGCCCCCGGAAAGCCCTTCAGGTACCAGGTCAGATGTTTACGCATCTCTTTGATCCCCTGTTCCTCGCCGATAAACTCGATCTGGTCGGTCAGGTGACGACGGATAAGGACAAACCGCTCCTCCACGGTGGGCGGCGACGGGACCGGCGCTCCGCTCAGGGCTGCCACGGTCTCCCGTACCAGCCAGGGGTTGCCTTGCACGCCGCGTCCGATCATTACCCCGTCACATCCGGTCTCTGCCCGCATACGAACAGCGTCATCGGCAGTAAAGATATCTCCATTGCCAATCACCGGGATCGCCACGGCGTCCTTAACTTTTTTGATCACAGTCCAGTCGGCCTTGCCACTATAGTACTGTTCACGGTAGCGGCCATGCACAGCAATGGCGGCCGCTTTAGCCTCAGCGCATAGGACGGCAATTTCCGGTGCCACTTCTTCGCCCTCGGTAAAACCCCGCCGCATTTTAACGGTGACCGGACAATCGACCTCCGCCGTAACGGCGCGGACAATCCGAACTACCCGCGCCGGATCAGTAAGGAGGGCAGCGCCTTCACCGTTTTTTACGACTTTGGGCACCGGACACCCCAGATTCAGATCAATCAGGTCAACCGGGTAGGTCGCCAGGATTGCAGCCGCCCGCGCCATCGTTTCCGGGTCGGAACCGAAGAGTTGAATACTAACCGGCCGTTCCCGCGGATCGATCGTAAGCATGCTAAAGGTATTACGGTTCCCGTAGACTAAGGCCTGGGCACTGACCATCTCGCCACAGACCAGCCCACAGCCCTGTTCCTTGATGATGAGCCGAAAGGGAAGGTCGGTAACACCGGCCATGGGCGCTAAAACTACCGGGTTTTCCAGATTAATATGCCCAATCCGCAATAGATATCCCTCTTTTACTTAAGTTCTTACTTTTACAAACAACCTTTAGGACTACATTGATCTCTAAAATTAGTGCATCTTTCTCCGTACGAGCGGCTAATACCTGCCGACAAATCAGGACAGAATAAACAGGGTTTGAAAAGAGGCGAGCTCAGGAGGAAACGAATGAAATTAAGTTTAACCACAGATCAGGAGTTCACTCCCCAATTTGAATTTTTTACGAATCCGGCGGAGATTATGAAAGGCATTCACCAACAGGAATGGGATTCCTGGGATGCTTTCCGCTTGCGGGTACGGGCGGCGGAAATCTCTTTATTCACCGGCTTCGATGATGAGCTCCTAATTTATCCCCATTTACGGGAACGCTGGCGACAAGCCGGATTGGTCCCTTACCCACACCAGGAAGCCACGGTGAAACGGGTCATCGGTGAAATGCGGGGGCGGGCCATCCTCGCCGACGAGGTGGGTTTGGGTAAAACAATCGAAGCGGGGATGATCATCAAGGAGTACGCCTTACGCGGCTTGGCAAAAAAAATCTTGATCTTAACCCCAGCCTCCCTTTGTCGACAGTGGGCAGCGGAACTTTCCCAGAAATTCGCCCTTTACCCGGTCTTGGCCAAGGGTGATTTTGACTGGGAACGTTATGATCTGGTCATTGCATCCCTGGATCTGGCTAAACAGGAGAAACACCGCAAAGTCATTGAAAACCTCTATTATGACCTGCTGGTGATTGATGAAGCCCATAAACTAAAGAACCCATCCACAAAAAACTGGCAGTTTGTCAGTGGAATCCGGAAGAAATTTTTCCTACTGCTCACCGCCACTCCGCTGCAGAATGATTTGAAGGAACTATTTAACCTCATCTCCCTACTACGCCCGGGACAATTGGGCAGCTACCGCACTTTCCGGAAGAATTTTGTGGCTGATAAACGGGTGGCCAAAAACCCCGTGGAGTTACGTTCTCTCCTCGGGCGAGTGATGATTAGAAATAAACGGGGTCCCCAGATCAACCTCCCCGCGCGTAAGGTCGCAACGATGCCAATCGCCACCTCCCCGGAAGAACAGGAATTATACCGCCGGGTGACAGCCTTTGTCAAAGAGGAGTACCGTAAAGGTGAACGGGCAGCGGTCAATCCGTTAACCCTCCTCACCCTGCAGCGGGAGATTTGTTCCAGTTCATTTGCCGCCGCCACTACCCTCTTTAATTTGTCGCAAAAGGCAGATGAAGTGGAAGCCAAAAAAATCCTGTCCTTAATGGAATTGAGTGGACAGGTGAAAGAGAATACCAAGATGAATCTGGTGGAAGAGATCCTACGCCAAATCGGGACGGAAAAAGTGATCATCTTTACGGAGTTCCTCGCCACCCAGCGCTACATCCATGCCCGGCTGAAAAGGCAAGGAATCCTCTCCTTAACTTTCGACGGGTCGATGTCAGCCAGCAAGAAGGATTTTACCCTCGGTCGTTTCCGCCGTGATCCGGCGCACCAAGTCTTAATCTGTACCGAGTCGGGGGGCGAAGGCGTAAATCTACAATTCTGCCGAACAATGATCAATTATGATTTACCCTGGAATCCCATGCGGCTAGAGCAGCGCATCGGCCGGATCCATCGCTTGGGCCAAACTAGGGAGGTCTTTATCTACAACTTGATCACCCGTGGGACAATCGAGGAACACCTCCTGCAATTACTGTTAGATAAGGTCCGCCTCTTTGAAATGGTGATCGGGGATATTCAAAAAATCATTAATTACTTTAGCAAGGAAAAGTCCTTGGAGTCCAAAGTGATGGGGGCATTGGTCACTGCTGAAGATGACGGAGAACTTAGCCGAAATCTGGAGCGTCTCGGTGATGAACTACTGGCTAAACTATCACGGGAAGATGGGATCAGCGTGGATGATCTGATCGCTGATCAAGGCGGAAGTCCAGGGGTGTCTGGCAACATCGCCATTGGGGAACAAAACAGTTAAGCTGCGGACAGACGCTCGTTGCCAATGTCGCTAACTTTGCAATGCAGCTAGGAGGTGCTGACATAGCCAATCTTACCGCGGAAGAAGTAAAACCATTTGTCCTTGAAACTTTACGCGTTTCCGGTGCTGCCTACCGAGAAGTGGATGCGGATCTACTTCTGGCGGAAGTCACCGTCGAGATTCCACCAATCTTCTTTGACCCACCGCGTCTGGAAAAACAGACTTTAAACCTGGTTTTCACCCCGGAAGCCGGCGCAACCTACCCAGGGGCTGAACTAGTAATCCCCGGCAGTTACCGGCTGAATTGGTTTATCGATGGTTTGAAAGAGCGGGGTAATTATACGCTGCAGCGTTTTAAGTATGACCTTAGTCCGGAAGAAACCACAGCAGCCCTTGGAAATTTATGTCCGGAGTTAATAAAAAGAGGTCCGCTTCCTGCTCCTACCAAAAAAGCCCGTCCATATTTATTAGTCAATTACACCCTCTCCTACCAGACCGACGAACTCCGGGAAGAACTGGTCAGCCTGGGGTTGGATATGGTCAGCGGCGAAATAACCCCTGATTTCCTCCACTTTTTGGTGGATCAAGACGCCCTGCCCGGCGCGGCGGAAACGGAGGTGGAAACTGGTTATCAACTGGACGAAGCCTTCAACCTACTCCACACCGCTTTAGAACAGTTAGTACAGAATCGGGATCCGGCTTGGATTAATGATGCCCGGGCCCGTTACGAAGAGGAACTCTCCTGTCTTTACCAGTATTACCAAGAAGACCAGCGGGACTTTGCTGACTTCCAAAGCCGCGCCCTGGATCTCTATGACAAATTCCGCCCCCGGGTGCTGGTACGGGTGGTTAATGTAGGCCTCTTGTACCTGCCGGTGTTAGTCTTTAAACTACCGGAGGCTGGGGACAACAAAAACACCCTCCTCCGCTATCTCCCTTTCCTCGATAAGGTGGAGAGACTCGGCTCTAACGCGTCCAGCGCTTCGTAATGATAGAGAATAAGGGCGGCGGTTAGCGGTCCGGCTGTCTCGGCCCTTAAAATACGGGGCCCGAGGGAAACTGATTGGGCCCCCTGCTGCACTAGGGTTGCCACTTCTTCCGGGGCAAAACCGCCTTCCGGTCCGATGATGAGGTTGACTGCCGATGGCTGTGGCTGTCCGGTTAAGGCCTGCCGCAGGGAACAGATGGTCTCCGCTTCCCACGCCACTAAAGCGAAACGGCCAGTCAAGAGCGGCGGTAATTCCTCCCAGGTGATGATCGATTGCACGGCCGGGATCAGCCCCCGGCCGCTTTGTTTAGCGGCGGCGGTGACGATTTTCTGCCAGCGCTCCTGTTTCTTCCCGTACTGGGGCGGGGCGGGTCGGGCCACCGTACGACTGGAGAGGAAGGGCACAAAGGTGCTGATCCCAAGCTCCGTTCCCTTCTGGAGGACCCAATCCATCTTCTCCCCTTTGAGGATACTCTGGTAAAGAGTGATCTTTACTTCCGGTTCGGAGTGGTCGACGGTCACCGCCAGGATCTCCCCATGTACCGCTTCTGGTGTTACGGCGGTAAGGACGATCTTATAAAGGCGCCCCTGTCCGTCGGTGGCGGTAATCTCCTCGCCCGGCTTTGCCCGGAGAACACGGGCGAGATGATTAGCGTCTTCCCCGTTAATAACTATAGAGCTCCCCTCCCCGCTGGCGGTGGGGGGATTGATAAAAAACTTCGGCATTTTAGTCCCCATCCCGGACGGCTAAATAAGCCAGCCAGTCTTCCTTTTGTAAACTGTGGATGATTTTGAAGCGGGCTGCGGTAAGCGCCGCCTGCACCTGACCGGCTTTCCTTGCGATAATCCCGGAAGCAAGCAAGGCACCGCCAGGCTTTAACCTTGGTATTGCCTGCGGAATTAGCTCAATCACTACTTCGGCCAGAATATTGGCAATAACCAAATCAGCCGGTTCTTCTAGATCATTTAGCAAATCACCGGTCCGCACCGAAACCGTCACTTGATTTAAAACGCAGTTTTCAGCTGCCACCGCCGCGGCAACCGGATCCCGATCGACGGCGATGACCTTGGCGCCGAGTTTGGCGGCGGCAATTGCCAGGATCCCAGAACCGGTGCCGATATCATAAACCAAGGCCCCGGGCTGTGCCGCTCGGGGTAGTAATTCCAAACAAAGCTGGGTCGTGGGATGGGTGCCGGTGCCAAAAGCCATCCCCGGATCGAGGCGAATGGTAATCTCGTCCAAAGCTGGGGTTGGTGACAACCAGGAAGGCGTGATCAGAAACCGACCAACCCGTTCCGGCTGGTAATATTCTTTCCAAGCGGTAGCCCAATCTTCCTCTTTAATCCGGCGGAGGGTGATCTGCCCACTCCCGATCGGCAGAAAGGCGCGCAGTTCTTCGATCCTGGATTCAAGTGACCGCAGCTTTTCTTCCCAATCGGCCGTAAAAGCCAGGTATCCGGCAACTCGGTAGGGTCCGCTTTCCGTCCCCCGCGTTGGGCGGAGTTCGGCCGGTTCCGCCTGGAGCGTTTCATAAAGCCGGGGATCATGGTAAACCACCCCCTGGCACCCGGTTTCGAGCAAAAGTTCGCCCACCATTTCCCCAGCCTCCGGAGTGGTGGTGACGCAGATCTCGACCCAAAGCCCTTTACTCTTCTCCAACATCTTCTCCGCCTGATTCGTCTTCTTCCGGGATCTCCACGCCGAGGGCAGAGGCGATAATCCGTTGGATCTCCATGATCATTTGATTCAAATTCATTTCGGCGATCAAAAAATCGCGAACATAAGGGTTGTACTGGATAATCTCCGCCAACTTCTTAAACTGCTCTTCCTGGTCCGCGGGGACGGTTTCCCCACTGATCCGGGTTTGTTCCAGCTCCCACTGCTTTTTCCGGAAATCCTCCAGCATGATCTTGGCCGCCTCATGCTTGTCCAGTTCTTCCTTGGCCTTTTGCCAGGTCAAATACTCTTGACTCTCCCGGATGGAATTGGCCAATTCTTTCGCTAATACCTGTGGTTTCATTCTTTAAACCTCCTCTGTTTTAAGTTTATTCCAAGCCCTGCGAAACAGTATAAAGAAGTCGCATGAGTCGCCGGGCTTCGTTACCCTTCGCCACTTGCGGTTGTTCGTCTTTAATTGTGATCGGCGTGCAACGAAGTTGACGGACCCCCTGGTGGTCACAGGCGGCTTCTAAGATCAAGCCTTGCCGGGTTGCTTCCAGCGTCTGGTCAAAAATAAAGTTACCCAGACTATAGGCAATGACGCCTTTCTCCCCAAAAGCAAGGCCCTGGATGACATGGGGGTGATGGCCTAAAACCAGATCAGCCCCGGCTGCGAGAGCGGTCTTCCCCAGGAGCTGCTGCTTGGCGCTGGGCAGATGTACGTATTCCTGACCCCAGTGAAAGGAGACAATGACCAGATCGGCGACTCGCTTCATCCGGGCAATATCTTCCCGCAGGTAATCAACGCGGGCCGAAGCTACCCCCGGGAGTTCGTCCGTGGCGGCCCAGTGTTGCGGAACACGAGTATATGTAAACCCAGGCCCTACTTCCGTATAGGCCAAAAAACCCACTTTTACCCCACCCAGCTTGAGCAAACGTCCTTGCCGTGCTTTAGTGAGATCGGTTCCGGCCCCCACATAGAATACGCCTTGGGCGGTCAAACGTTCCATCGTATCAAGAAAGGCCACCGTACCATAGTCCATAATATGATTATTGGCCAGCGAGACCAGATCAATACCGGCGTAATACAAACCTTCGAGAAACCGGGGGTCAGCCCGAAACATATTAAGTTGGTGTCCCTGGTCGCTGATGGGGCTTTCCAGATTGGCAAAGGCCAACGTCGCCTGACGGAGGATGGGCGCCACCTTAAGAAAAGGATAGCGAAAGTCACCATAGGCGATACTGGTCTCCGCTACTTCCCGGCTGAGCATCACATCTCCGACCGCAGCCAGGGTAAAAGCCAGCTTCCCCCCTAAGTCTTTAGTTGGGGCAAAACTTTCCTGTAATTCCCGCCGGAAACGCCGCTCCCACCAGATTCGGCCGCTTAGCCAGTCACGCACCCCGGCTGACGGAGGTAACGTCAAGGCCAGTTCCGTCCAGTAGGGGTAGGGTGTAAGGACGGCTGAATGCAAACTCCACGCCGGATTGATCCCATCGATAGTTAACACCTTGATCCGGGGATCGACCACCGGCCAAGTAACGAGCCCGATGGCACCAGGGGTGGCACTGACCGCCGCCGCCATCGCTTCTTGACTCGTTACCCGGCGGACCCCCGTCCGTTCCACCCGGGGCAGCTGGGGCAATCCCGCCTGGTGGTAGGTTAACACCTCTATGGGGCGATCCTCTCCCCCTAAATAATACCAATTGGTAATCTCGCCGCGCAGGACCGCTTCTAAAGTAGCGCTGCTAATTTCCGTGACCGGGTTCCAAAAATTAACGATTAAAAGTAAGGGGACCCTTCCCAACACCAGATCGGCGGTGGTTTCACACCCATAATGTAAATCGTAGGTATGATCCCCAGCGGATACCCAGCGGTAAGCAAGTCCCTGCTGTTTTGGGAAATAAGTACTGAAGATGTCTTGGATGACTGGGTCTCCGCTTAATTCCGGTTGGGAACTGAACCCGCTCAGCAGGCCAACACAGAAACAAGTCAGCATGAAAAGGGAAAAACCCTGCCGCAAGAGGTCGCCTCCCCTTCTTTTCGTTAAAATTAATAATATTCCTGTTTGTGGGGAAAAATGATTTAACAGCAGGAAATAATAGTAAATAGAAGAATATTCAACCTGTAGCTTTCCCTCGTCGGTACGGGGGATGGGGAGGGTTGTTGATGGAGTTATATACGGTGCTGACAGCAGATGTGATCGATTCCCGTCACCAGGAAGCGGTAGTTGCCGAGAAAAAAGCGAAATTGCAGGAGCTGACCGATGAAAATTTAATTACCCCCTTTACCTTTTCGCGGGGGGATGAAATTCAAACGGTGCTGGCTGGCGTGGCGAGTTCACCAGGGATCCTCCGAAAACTGCGCTACTTTTGTCGACCATTACAGCTCCGGATTGGGATCGGAGTCGGTCGGATCACTTCTGGGCTCATGGCTACTAGTTCCTGGGAGATGAACGGACCGGCTTTCCACCGGGCACGACAAGCTTTGGACGAAATGAAACAGAACCGGCACTGGCGGACGCGACTGGTCAGTGGTGACCCCGGCCTCGATCAAATGGTCAATACCTTATTCACCCTTTATGATGTGATTCAAAGCCGTTGGACTGATCCCCAGTGGGAAGGCGTCATGCTGTACGAAGCAGCCGGTTCTTACCAGGAAGCAGCTAAACAATTGGGCGTTGCCTTTCAAAACGTGGAGAAAAGATGCCGCGCCGCCCGCTGGTGGGCTTTACGGGAAACGGAAGCTGCCTTTCCGGTGCTCCTTACGCAGTATGCAGATATTAACCTTATATTGGGTGAATGATCAAATTTCACCCTTTTAGTATAGAAACGGAGGGAAGGGTATGAACCTTTTTCTATTAGCGCTTTGTGCCCATTTAATTGGGGATTTTCTCCTGCAAACTGTTAGCATGGTCACAGCAAAAAATGCCGGACGCCTTTGGATCCATCTTAAGCACGCGTTGATCATCACTAGCTTAACTTGGCTAGCCACCCATTGTTACGGCCTGAAAGCTGCTTTTTTCTATGCTCTCCTGATTGGCTTGACCCATTTATTGATTGACACTGCCAAATCCTACTTGGAAAAGGGGAAATCCGGCGGTACAAAGCTCTTCCTTTTCCTCTTTGACCAAGGTTTACACTTGATCGCCCTCTTTGTTTTCTTCCCCCTCTTTCCAACAGTAAATCCCGATCCGCACGTGATCAGTTTTTATCAGCGGCTACAACCGGCCGCGCCCGTCTTTGCCCGATCTTTCCCGCCGGTTTTACCCACCTGGTCCTTGGAGAAAGTCCTCTGGATTATCGTCGTCTATCTGGCGGCCGTCTTCGGTGGGGCAGTACTCATCACCCGCATTCTGGCTTGGCTCACTGATCAGCCCCAGCAAGAAAGGGCACGGCGTTTAAGCAATGCCATTGGGATCATGGAACGTTTGATCCTGATTACCCTAGTCGTCGCGGAGGCGGTCTCGGCCATGGGTTTTGTCTTAGCTGCCAAATCCTTAGCCCGTTACCAAGAGATGAATAACCGAGATTTTGCCGAGTACTATCTGGTTGGAACCTTAACCAGCTTCAGCCTGGCTCTTTTGGCCGGACTTTGGCTAACGGCAATCCTCTAGCGTTTTTGGCAAAAAGATTAACCATCATAAAAAAAAGGCCAGAGGCCTTTAACTTTGGACCGTTTGCTCCCGGAAAAGTAATTCTCCCAGGGCATAGAGAACTTGGGGTAGATGTTCCTGGTACAGGGTTTGGTCGCCCCCTTGGAACCAACTGGTTTTTTGGAGCCAACCCGCCATATGGTTACTGAGGACGGTTAACAGTTCCTGCCGCTGCTGCCCCTTAGCGAATTGTAACCCTAAAGTGACAAAAAAGGTAAAATAAAGATCCGTACTGGCCGCTGGTGCCACGAAAACCGCCGGCGTGGGCACGGCCTTTTCTAAGGCGGTGGCAACATTAAGATACCCGGCCCCCTGGACTAATTTGTTGTACCCTCGGTCTTCAGCGGTCGAAACAAGCAGGTTCCGGAGGCGGTTGGGCGAAAGGTCAGGGTTCTTTTCCCACAGTAACGCGGCGGCGCCGCTTACCATTGGGGTGGCCATCGAGGTGCCGGTCTGCGCGGCGTATCCCCCACCCGGTTTCAGGGAGGTAATATCAGCACCGGGGGCAACCAAATCCGGTTTTGCCAGACGATCGATGGTCGGGCCTCGGCTGGAAAAGTCGTTAATCACATCATCGTCCCGGGGAACAGTCCCCTGATCGTTAATGCTCCCGACGGTAATTACCCGCGGTGAGATCCCAGGCGTGGTAATCGTTCTTTGGCGGGGCCCCGCATTACCAGCGGCGACACACACCAACAACCCGGCCTGCCAGGCGGCATTCACGGCTTTACTAGCCGGATCGGTCCGGTAACCTTCTTCCGGCGGCGCGCCTAACGAAAGGTTAATCACCTTAATCCGGTATTCCTCTTTATGCTCAACAACCCACTGAATCCCGGCAATTACTCGGGAGATGGGCCCGCTGCCCTGGGCATCTAAAGCTTTCACCCCGACCAAAAGCGCCTCCGGCGCTACCCCGGTGAATTTCCCCCCCGACTCCCTGCCGTTCCCGGCAATAATCCCGGCGACATGGGTCCCGTGGCCTTCATCATCATAGGGTTCGCTCTTCCCATTAACCAAGTCGTGCCAACCAACGATCCTGGGCTGAGGTTTCATCAGATCATCATGGGGCGCGATCCCGGTATCAATTACGGCAACCACCACCCCCTTGCCGGTAACCCCGGCCTGATGAACTTGGGCGGCTCCGGTGGCGGGCATCGCCACATCGAGACAGGGCTGAGCCGTAACATCCGGCCAAACCATCTTTACCTTCGTCGCCGGAATTACTTGCAGCAGCGCTGTCGAGGGTAGTTCCACAGCTAAACTATTAATCAAGGGCAATTCGTAAACAATCCGGCCCCCGGCGCGTTGGATTAGTTGGCGCAGACGCGACGAGCGGCAGGGACGGAGGGAAGGAAACTCCATAATAACTTGGATCTTCTCCTTAGTAGGATCTGCTAAGACCTCTTGCGCCAAGGCGGGCGATAAACGGTTCGCCATCATCCTGCTCCATCTATGCTGAGCGTTCATGGTCACACCTCCGACAGATCAAATTTCTCCCTATCAATTTATTTTCACGGCGCACAAAAGGGAACGACGGAGGTGGATCTTCTTCATTAAGCCCGTTGCTTTATGGATAACCCAACGGTTTTCCCTGATAAACTCCGATCATCTCCGGACTGTACTGTCCGTCCGATCCATGGATGACAAAGGGGGCCTCTACTTTCAACCCAGGGCGGGCAAACTTTTCGGCCTCGACCAGCACCCGATGGGGTGGTGCTCCCGGTTTCGGTAACACGAGACAGAGTCTTTTGGGCTCAAGACGATACCGACGCATCCCACTTAACAAGTCGGTTAAGCGTTCGGGCAAGTGGATGAGGCCAACTCTCCCACCGTCCCGGCAAAAACCGGCGGCGGCCTTGAGCACGTCTTCCAGTTTACAGGTGAGTTCAAACTTAGCCCGGGCCAGACTCTCGGCTTCCGGCAAGGGATGGGTTATCCCCGGCCAGTAGGGCGGGTTGCTTAGGACCCAGTCAAAGGTGGCACCGGAGAGTTCCGAAGGTGGGGTGCGCAGGTCGCCGGTGATGATCCGGATCTGCTCCCCAAGGCTGTTCAGTTTGGCATTTTCCCGCGCCAAGTCGGCCACTTCCGGCTGTAGTTCCAACCCGGTTACCCGGTGGCTTCCCCGGTATCCGGTGAGCCAGAGCGGAATGACCCCAGCGCCGGCTCCCAAGTCAAGAACGGACGCCTGAGGCCGAACCCGGGCAAAGGCAGCCAGCAAAATGGGGTCAATGGTAAACTTAAAAATCGCCGGATGCTGTGTGATCCGGAGCTTCCCCAAACCCAAACGGTTTGTTTCAAAGTTCAGTCGCCGCTCGTCAGTAATGATCCTCACCTCCGGATTGATCATCAATCGTCGTCATCCCTACATCCTCCGGCAAAAGCGTAGCGGGGAGTCGGTACCAGCTGGGATAACCCTGAGCCGGTAGGTAAATGAGCACCGGACAACCCCCTTCCACCAGCGTTTCAGGATCAATCCCGAGTTCCAGGACCACCATCCGCCGCCGGACTTCGCTAAGGGGCAGGTCCAACGGCAAAACTAAGTCGGTCTGGTCCGGGTTTTTGAGGATTGTTTTCACCTTTTCCCGCAGCACCTGTGTCTGGGGAATAAGCCATGGGGGGGATTGGCCGCCGGTTCCGCTTAAATAATAATCCAAGGTTAATAAGGCTCTCAAGTTTTCCTCCTGCCTCTGGCGCTGTTTTTTTGGCTGTTCCTCTCCCCCCACCAGAAATGCGGTAGTTAAAAACCGCCAGAGCCGATCATAAAGCAGAACTTGCTTGTGGGCTTGTCCGCTGTAACCCTGGTCTTGCCAAAAGCGAGCCAGTCCGGAGAAAAAGGCCCACGGGGAAAGGGTATCCTCCCAGAACAAATAGGAGAGGGTGTAGCGGAAATGCTTGCTATTGAAGAACTTATCTACCATTTCCTCGACTGCTTTCAGGTGCAAAAGATCAGCATAAGAAAGCCACTTGCTCCGGAGGATTTCATAGGGCGGGGTACTGGTGAAGGCATAACCGTATTCTACCGCTTGGTCACGGAGGGGTGATCCCTTGAGCAGCTTCAGAAAACCCAGTTGCAGTTCGTCAGGGTGTAAATGGAAGGTCCAGTCAAACGAGTGGCCAAAAGTCGCCAGGTCTTCGTAGGGTAAACCGGCGATCAGATCCAGATGCACAGTGGGTCCGGAAGCTCCGGCGGTTAAAGCCAGACAGTTTTTTTCCAGGCGTGCCAGGTCATATCGGCGGTGAACTGCCTGTAAAGCGGCGACGCAGGTTGACTGCACACCGATCTCAACCCGAAAGCGTCCCCGCGGCGCTGCTTTCAGTAACGCGATCATTTCATCATCCAAAAGCTCGCCGACTAATTCAAAGTGAAACTCGGTGCCCCCACCCTTTTCCAGCAAATAACGGATCAGTACTTTCGTCCGCTCCCGGTCTACATTAAAGGTGCGATCGATCAGTTTAACGATGCGCACTCCGGCGGCGACGAACTGTAAAAGATCGGTTTTGACCCGGTCCAACGGTAAAGTACGAAGGGCTGCCTTTTCCCAGCCCGACATACAATAGGCACACTGGAAAGGGCAGCCGCGGGAAGCTTCGTAGTAAAGGATCCGGTCGCGAAAAGGCGCGAGTTCCGAATAAGGAAAGGGGATCGTCTCCAGGTTAAGGGGTGCCCGGTCCGGGGTGCGCCGGATGACATCCCCTTGGCGAAAGGCCAGCCCTTCTACGGTCGAAAGGTCAGTTTCGCCTTTTCGTAGCTTGGTCAAGAGTTCACGCAGGGTTGCTTCCCCTTCCCCACAGATGATATAGTCAGGAGCGTCTGGACGTGCCAAAATCCCCCCATAATCAGCACTGGCTTCGGGGCCACCCAGGATCACCACCGTCTGAGGGAGGACCTTTTTTACCTGCTCCACCAACTCTAAAGATGGGGTGATGTTCCATATATTGGTCGAGATCCCAAGCGCCTTAGGTTGCTGCCGGTAAATCGCCCCCAGGATGAAGCTGAGGTTCTGATTGATGTTAAACTCGGCTACCCTGATCTCCGGAAATTCCCGGCGGCAATAGGCCTGTAAAGTATAGAGCGCTAAGGAAGTATGGATATACTGGGAGTTTAACGTCGTCAGCAAAATCATCTTTTGGCCCCCTTTCCCCCCTTGTCCAGGCGGGCTTTTTGCGTTAGACAAAACAAAACCGTGGAATCCACGGTTTTATCGGTAGTTACCACCATCATCTTCCCTTTAATCGTCGTAGTGAACGAGGGAGACGATGGGCGCGTCGCCTAGTTTACCGCGGCCGTTGAGGGCGTCCAGTTCTGCCAGGAAGGCATAGCCGATAATCTCGCCTCCCAACCGCCGGACCAGCTCCGCCGTGGCGGAAACGGTCCCTCCGGTGGCGAGAATATCATCAACGATCAGCACCTTCTGGCCGGGACGGATGGCGTCGGCATGGATTTCCAGGGAATTCACCCCGTACTCCAGACTATAGTCAATCTTTTCGATGGCAGACGGCAATTTTCCCGGTTTACGGACCAGGATAAAACCGGCCTTTAATTCATAAGCCAGTGGTGCCCCTAGAATATAGCCGCGGGATTCGATCCCGACCACCACTTCCGGACGGGAAGCGCGGTAATGTTTAGCGATTTCATCAATAATATAGTGAAAGGCTTCAGCATTTCCGATTACCGTGGAAATATCTTTAAAACTGATCCCAGGCTGGGGAAAGTCGGGGATCTCCCGGATAAGTCCTTTTAAGTCCAAACTTGTCACTCCGTTTCTTTCTCGGGTGTATTCCGTTGTCATTTGCTTTATCAATCCCGATCCAATCACTTAGTGTAAATTCGTCATCGGTTTTATTAATTCCTGCGTAATTGGGCTTTTTGCGTTGTCATTTGCTTCAACTATTCCAGTACAATATATTGATAGCCTAACTCAAGTCAAACACTATATATTTTACCGGAATCTTTTTTAACGGATACAACGCAAAAAGCTTTATTAAAGCTTATCCATTTTTTCTCCGCTTTTACCGCTCAAGACACAAACCTCCCGCCTTTATGGGCGGGAGGAATAATTATACACCAAGTAATTCTGCTGGGCACTTCGCCCCTGGTTTTATAAAAACACCTGTACCGGTTGGTCAATTCCTTTAACTTCCTTAATCTGGTCTAAGACCGGCGCTGGGATTTCTTGATCAACCGTAAGGACCATGATGGCTAGTCCACCGGCTTCCTTCCTTCCCACTTGCATATAGGCGATATTGATTCCTGCGGCCCCTAAAATCGTCCCAACCTGCCCGATAATACCGGGTTCATCTTTATGGGAAGCAATCAGTAAATGGCCGTCGGGTACCACTTCAAAGTGGTAACCATCGATCTCCACCACCCGCTGATCATTCTGGCGGAAAAAGGTCCCGGCGACTGCATGCTCACCTTGGTCGGAGAGGGCCTTTACCCGGATTTTATTGTTATAATCCTGGTCGGTGGGTTCTTTACGTTCAGAGATCTTCAGCCCGCGTTGTTTGGCCAGTACCCGGGCATTGACCAAATTTACTTCGCCATTAAGGACTAGTTTAAGGAGACCTTCCACCACTAGCGTCGTCAGGGGGGACACATCATAATCGGTAATTTCCCCGCTGTATTCGATCTCAACACGCTGCAGACGACCGATGGTCAGCTGGCTAATCAAACTCCCCAGTTTTTCCGCCAGTGGAAAGTAGGGGGATAAAATTTTCATTACTTCCGGACGGACACTCGGTACATTCACGGCATTTTTAAAGGGTTCATCCTTCAGGACCTTCGCCATCTCCTCTGCCACATCAATCGCCACGTTCACCTGGGCTTCGGCTGTGGAAGCTCCCAAATGTGGGGTGGCCACCACTTGCGGGAGGTTGATTAAACGTTCGTTGGTCGGGGGTTCTGCCGAGTACACATCTAAGGCTGCCCCAGCAACATGCCCGGCCTCGATAGCGTCGGCTAAAGCCTCCTCCTCAACGATCCCGCCCCGTGCACAGTTGATAATGCGCACTCCGGCCTTGGTCTGCTTGAGGGTTTCGGCATTTAACAACCCTTTCGTCTCTTTGGTCAGGGGGGTATGGACGGTAATAAAATCCGACTCGGTTAGTAACTCTGACAATGTCACGAGCCGCACGCCCAATTTGGTCGCGCGCTCCTCGGTCAAGAAGGGGTCAAAAGCAAGAATCGTCATCCCCATCGCCTGCATGCGTTTGGCTACTTCCGTCCCGATCCGGCCCATCCCGACAATCCCCAGGTTCTTACCGTTAACCTCAACCCCGGTGAAACTCTTTCGGTCCCACTGTCCTGCTTTAATGGTGGAGTGGGCTTGGGGAATCTTCCGCGCCAACGCCATAATCATCCCGATGGTATGCTCAGCAGTGGAGATGGTGTTCCCATCGGGCGCGTTCAGGACGATCACCCCTTTGTTGGTGGCGGCTTCCAAGTCCACATTATCCACGCCGACACCGGCCCGGCCGATCACCTTTAGGTTGGTGGCGGCCTCAATCACCCGAGCATTTACTTTGGTTTGACTGCGGACAATCACCCCGTCGTAATCCGGGATTTTCGCAACCAGTTCATCTTCGGGTAGCGTCGGAGAAACCTCCGCCGTAATCCCTTGGGCCCTTAAGATCGCCACGGCTTTTTCTGAAACATTATCCAGCACTAAAACTTTCATTTAACAACACCTCCGTTAAATTCCCTCACCTTTTAAATAAATAAAAAAAGCCTCCCATCCTATAGGGACGAGAGGCTCGTGGTGCCACCCTACTTCTCTCCGTAAAAACAGAGACTTCGTGACTCGGAAACGGTTTCCGCGTCGAATCGTAACGGATTGCTCCGGTCGGAACTACTAACCGCCCCACGCCTTAGCGTCTGCGGGTTCACTCCGACGGCTCCGGACCGAGAATAGTTTTACCGCCGGAACAAGCTTTCACCATCCGCTTGCTCTCTAGATCCGCACGGGAAACCAGAGTCCTTCCTCGCCATTATACAGCTTATTACGGGCTTTTTGCGTTGTTATATGATTTGAGGATATGGATACAACACAAAAAGCTTATTATGTATAAATATACCGATGAAGATTAATTGTTATTATATGAGCTGTGGCGCGAAAAGTCAAGCGCTATTTTCTTGCGACTTTATTAATAAATCGCTTTATCCGGCTGTGATCTGGTAGAGGTTTTCGATGGTCTCCCCTTGGTCAACCCAACTTAAGTTGAGCCGGTATGTTCCTTTGACCATTAACATGACGGACACTTCCCCCAAAATACGGGTTTCTTCATCGGGCTTTGGTTTAAGCTCCCACTGTTCTTTCCAGACCAGTTGGCCACGGGGGTCGGTCAGCCGTGCTTTCACCAAGACAGCTGTTTGCGCCTCTTGCGCCCGGTCATTACTAAAACAGATGGGCGTCTGGAAAAGCGTGCCGATCCGATACTGTTCTTGAGGTAAAAGGGCAAAAACATACACCGGACGGTAGCAAAGAACAACGGTGGAAAAACTGTCCTTCGGTTCGCCCCGCTCATCCACCACCGACCAGGAAAGGCCGGGGGTCAAAGCGCGAAAACAGAAGAAGAGCATTCCGCCGGTGGGTTTATATTTATGAAAACGAAGACGGTCAATGTAAAAGCGGAGGGTTTCCGCCTGCTGGCGCTGGCTTCGGGCTCTCGCTTCGGCATCCGGCTCCGCCGATCCCAGCGCTGTCCGGCCAAACCACGAAACAAACCGGATGTAACGTTGTCTAAAGCCGCGGCGATACTGGTTAAATTTAAAGATCTCCTCCGGATACTGGAGGTTAAATCCAGTGTCGGCCACCGCCTGGCCTGGCCGCCATCCGGAAAGGGGAATCACCGGCCGGCTTGGATCTAGCTCGTTCAAGCGTTGGGCCAACTTCTTCACCTGTTGACGGAAGTCAATCCCGAGGCGTCCTGACTGCTCCCCTTCATACCCGCTATGGTTACTGAGCGCCCAGATTGCTACCGAGGGGTGATTACTCAAAAGGTTAAACATCTCTTCGACTTGCTGAAGAATGCCGGTCAAGTTCGTAAAGGAATACCCGGCAGGAATCGGAAAGTCCTGCCAAACCAAAATCCCCGCTTCATCCATCGCCTGATAAAACTCGGCCTTCTCCAGGTGTTGGTAACAACGAACCATGTTTTGGTGACTCTTTTGTAGCAAGGCGATCTCGGCCTGATAGTCCTCCGGCCCTACTTTACTTAAATACAAGGCGGAAGGGAGATAATTGCTGCCTTTCACCAGTAAGCGTCTGCCGTTTAAACATGGAATGAAATTATCGAAGGTAAAAGTCCGAATCCCGAAGCGACATTCCTTTTCATCCCAGGTTTGATCTGCCGCCTTCAGGGTCAAAGTGGTCCGATACAGATAAGGACGCCCCCGGTCCCAGGTCTGCCAAGGTCTGATCCCCTGGAGTCGGAAGGATTTTTGCAAAGGATTCGTCCCTTTTTCCAGTTTAAGGGCGAACTCCTGTCGGAAGCTTTGCCCGTCAAAATTATTGGGGGTTAACTGCAGTTGCACCATGAGCTCCAGCTCCCGGGCAGCATAGACTTCCGTTTGCAGCTTCAGAACTGCTTCATCACCGTCTAACTCTTCTGTCCGTAGATGCCAACGTTCAATATAAGCCGAACCACTGCTTAAAATACAAACCGGTCGCCAGAGTCCGCCCGGATTAAACCCTTCCGGAAAGTTGGGATGGTCGGCAAAGATCCCGGTCAGCACGGGAGGAGTGGTCCCATCGGCATTCTTTCCGGGGGATTCTACTTCAAGAATCAACTGATTCTCTGCCCGTAAATAGGGAGTAATATTGAAGGTCGTAGGGCAGAAATAGCCCTCTCTCCCCCCGAGGGCATAGTTATTTAGGTAAACCCGGTATTTATAGAAAACACCGCCGATGGCTAAGCGATAGATCCGATCCTTTTCCGGTACGAAACTGAAGTTTCGTCGATAGACCATTTTTCCGGCATAACGGGAGAAGGAATCCAGCTCCTGCCATTGTCCGGGCATTTCCTGCTGAACCCATCCTTCATCAGGTGCCTCCTCGCTCCACCAGAGGCTGCTGAACTCCGCCACGGGATGAAGTTCCCAAGTCCCGTCTAAGTCCATCTTTCCTATCACAATGCTCCCCCCTAAAAAATCCCCTCATATAATAGTTAATTGGCGTCTGACTTCGGTTTTCCTTCATAAATTTTGGTATTATTTCGAAAACCCTTTTTTCCATTATATGCTGAGCGTGGTTAGTTTATGGGGATTAGTTTCAAGGCCTGCTTGCGAAAGGAGACACCCCCGGTCTGACCGGCCTTAAGCGCTGTTGTTTTCTCCACCAGTATTTTTAGGATCAAGTCGGCACCGGTTTTTATTTCAGCATAGAAACCGTGGCCTAAATATTCCACCGTCATCAATTCGCCAGTGTAGACTACCTCCTTCTCCGCGAGCACCACATCTTCTGGCCGGATCATGAGAAGATAGGATCCGGGTTCGACAACTTCTCCTCCATCCGCGGGGAGAGTAAAAGCCGCTCCCGCTTCGGGCGTAACGAGCAATCCTGCTCCGGTTACCTCTACCGTACACGGAATCAGATTCGCATCACCTAAAAACTTAGCGACAAAGGGGTGACATGGTTTGCTGTAGACTTCCGGGGCCGAGCCAACTTGTAGGATCCGTCCTCCTTCCATCACCGCCAGCCGGTGGGAGAGGGAAAGCGCTTCCTCCTGCTGATGGGTAACGAAAATAGCAGTAAACCCTAGCTGCGTTTGGAGGGCTTTTAGTTCCCGCCGAAGACGCCGACGGAGACCGTAATCCAGTGCGGCAAAGGGCTCATCCAGGAGCAGAAGGAAAGGTTCCGGCGCTAAGGCCCGGGCTAAAGCGACCCGTTGCCGTTCTCCGCCGGAGAGTTCCTGAATCCGGCGGTTCGCCAGCGTCTCAAGTTCAAACAGGGCAAGCAGCTCTCGGAGGCGTCTTTCCCGCTGGGCGGTGGACCAACGGCACACCTTCAACCCGTATTCGATATTCCCCTTCACGGTTAAATGGGGAAAAAGGGCATAATCCTGAAAAACAAAACCAATCCGCCGTTCGGCGACGGCCACCCCAGTCAGGTCTTGGCCGTCAAGGATAATCCGCCCACGGTCAGGTACGGCTAAACCGGAAATGAGCCGAAGCAAGGTAGTTTTTCCACAACCACTGGGACCGACCAGCGAAAAAAACTCGCCCTCCGCCACAGTCAGGTTCGCCGTCAATGCAAATTCGGGATATTCTTTGGCCACATCAATTTGTAAAAAATTCTGCTTCATGCTTTAACCTCCTTTCCACGATCAGAAAGAGGAGAACGGCCAGGATAATAAAGAGCGTTCCTAAGGCAACGGCCTGCGGAAAATGGTAATGCCCTATTAAGCGGTAGACCGCCACAGAAAGAGTGATCACTTTCCCTTGGCCGAGCACTAAGACGGCGGAGAGATCCCCGAGGGAAAGGGCGATGCCGTAAGCAATTGCGCTCCCTAAAGCCTTACGCATCAGCGGAAATTCTACCGTCCAGAAAAGTTCCCGCCCGGAGGCCCCCAAGGTTTGGGCAGCCGCGAGCAGCTCCTCTCCCCATTCCCGCCGCGCCGTCCGGAGCAGCGTGTAGACGAGGGGAAAGGCCAAGAAGACTTGTGCCCAGATAATTAACAGGGCAGGGTGTAGGCTGCGGCCGACCAACCTGATCAAGCCAAAGGCAAAAGTAAGAAAGGAAACTCCCATTGGCAGTTGCAACCAAAGGTCTAGTTTTCCCCATGGTAACTGCCGCCGTCCGCGCGCCAACAGATAGGCCAAAATCGCAGTCGCCACGCCCACGGTGATGGATAAACCCAGCGTAGTCCCAATGACCGTCAGCAGGTCGCTGCCCACCGCAAAGCGAAAGCTGTCTCCCCAAAGTAGCCGATAGTTATCAAAAGTCCAGCTCCCATCCAGAAGCCCCCTTTGTTTCAAGGAGCGGATCAGAACAAAAACCAAGGGCAGCAGGAAAAAAAGGAGACTTGCCCCCAGATAAACCAGGAAAACGCCCGTCCGCACCGGCTGTCTTTTCGGGTGTAATGGCGGTAAAGGGGCAGCCTCACCGCTGTGCTGCTGGACCAAACGCTGAGTCCACCGTTTTAGGGACAAAACCACCGCCAGCAGTGCCATCTGAATCCCAGCCAACATCGAAGCCCGCGCAAAATTTAGTTTCGTATTGTATTCGATATAGATTAGCACTTCAAAAGTTTGGTAGAGATAACCCCCCAGGACCAGCACGACGGTGAAACTGAGAAAGGAATAGAGAAAGACCAAAACCCCCACATCGCCAATGGTCGGTGCCAATAACGGTAGAACCACCCCCCGCCAGGTCCGCAGCGGGCTCGCCCCCAAGACGGCGGAGGCTTCCTCCAGCTGAGGGCTGATCCGCTCCCACCGTTCTCCCAGGGTCCGCAGGCAAAAAGCGAAGTTATAAAAAACGTGGGTTAACACAATCCCTTTAAACCCATATAACCCGGTGAAGGCCAGCTTTCGTCCAGGAAGCAAGGTGGCCAGCCATTGATTGAAAACACCGTTTTGTCCGTAAAAAACCACCATCGACAGGACCACCAGAATCCCCGGGAGCATAAAGGGGAGCACCATGACACTGCGGAGGAGACGTTTCCCGGGAAATTCGTAACGACCGAAAAAATAGGCACCGGGAAGGGCGAGCGCGACGCTGAAAAAGGCGCTCCAAAAGGCCTGGGTCGTGCTGAAGGCAAGTATCCTTCGAAACGGCTGCGAACCTAGGAAGGACACCAGTTCAGACCAGGCATTTGGCCGTAGAAACGCCTGGCCAAGCACGACCAGCACCGGTAGGTAAAAAAGTACCAGTAAGCAAGCAGGCAGAAGGTGTCCCCAACCAGGCCTCCTCATTCGTTCATCACTTGCTCCCAGGCCGAAAGCCAGCGCTCCAGATTAGCAGCTACCTCGGACGGCGGCAGGTTGAAGAGTCGGTCAGCCCGGGCAGCCACCCGGAAGCTGGCTGGTAACTCTAGATCGCTCCGTACCGGGTACATAAACTGGGTCTCCGGAATAAGCGCTTGGAACTCGGTAGATAAAACATAATCCACCAACCGCCGGGCATTTTTTTGGTACGGAGTGTCCTTCACAATCCCAATCCCTTCGATTTGGGCATAAGCGCCGTCGTCAAGCACCAGTGCTTTATAACGCTCGGAATCTTCGTACAGGAAGTGATAGACCGGGCTCGCGCCATAGGAGACCACTAAGGGCGCTTCGCCACTGGTAAAGATGCCGTAGGCTTCATCCCATCCTGGTGTAATTGTCAGGAGATTGGGTTTTAACGCCCGCCAGTAATCAAGGTAGCCGTCTTCCCCGTAAAGGGCAATGGTCGTCAGCAAAAAGACCTGTCCCGGTGAAGAGGTTAACGGATTCTCAATGATAATCTGCCCTTTATAGGAAGGATCAAGCAGATCCCGGTGGGAAGTCGGCACCTGCGCTAAACGCTCACTGTCGTAGTTGAAAACGACGTAACCATAATCAAAGGGGATCAGGTTAAACTCGGGATCAAAGATTAGATCCGGGCGGATCCGATCCACCGCTTGGGGCTTGTAGGGTTCAAGCACTCCCAACTCCAAAGCCTTTGGTAAGTAATTATTGTCCAGGCCAATCACCACATCGGCTTGGGGGTTCTTCTTTTCCTGTGCCAGTTGGTTCAGGATTGGTCCGGTATCGGAGAAAGATTTAAATTCTACTTCAACCTGGTATTCCTCCCGAAAATGCGCGACAATGTTCTCAGACAGTATCGCTGGGAAGCTGGAATAGGTGTAAACGGTTACCGGCCGTTCCTTGCCCCCGAAACACCCTCCGCAGCAGAACGCCACCAATAGTACCAACAAGAAACGTAACCTTTTCCAAACCACAATAAATTCCTCCTCTACGGGATGCTCCAGTTAACCCTAATTAACAAAAAAATCCCCTGAAAAGGGGGTTTTTCCACTTGCTCCCTACGCCGGCATTACCCGGATCAGGTTCGGAGGGTATAATCTCAGCTCTTGCGAGCACCCCTTTTAATTTATTCCGATCATACCATAAATTATACCTAGAGGCAAGAACACCCGTGTTAAATGGATACAACGCAAAAAGCTTTGTTGCAGTTATAAATATTACCGTCTATAATCATAATAAAGAAATACGCGAAATAATTACCATGTTAGGAGGATCCCACCATGGACCTTTACGAAAAAGTTGACCGGTTAAAGTCCTTGATTGATGAGCAACGCCCTTTAGAGGACGACCTTCTCAAGGAAATAAAAGCCTATTACCGGATCGGACTTACATGGTCCAGTAATGCCATCGAAGGCAATACCCTTACCGAAAGTGAAACGAAGATCCTCCTTGAGGATGGGTTAACTGTTGGTGGTAAACCCCTCCGCGATACTTTTGAATCCCTTGGCCATGCGCGCGCATACGACTTTATGTTCACATTACTCCGCAGTGAGCAAATTACTGAGACCGATGCCCTGACTATGCACCGGATGTTTTATCAAGACATCAATCCGGAGGAAGCGGGGCGTTACCGCACCCGATCAGTACTTATTACCGGCTCTAATTATGCTGTTTCCAAAGTAGAGAAGATAAAGAAAGACGTGGCAACCTTATTTCAATGGGTAGCCGTAGAAAGGAAGAATTATCATCCTGTCAAATTTGCCGCCCAACTACATAAGAGATTTGTCTTTATCCACCCCTTTATTGATGGAAACGGTAGAATAGCACGGTTATTAATGAATACCGCCCTGATCCAAGCTGGTTATATGGTTGCGGTAATACCACCAATCTTACGAGAAAACTATATAGCTTTGCTTGAGCAAGCTCACCAAGATGACCAACCATTTATGGACTTTATCGCCGAACGAGTTTTAGAATCCGAAAAAGAAATCATGCGGCTGTTGCACATCCCTTTTTCTGAAATATAATCTCAAAATTAGGCATTGACAATTTTAATCGTCTGTATTATTCTCATGCTAATACTAAAGCTTTTTGCGTAGGATCTTATCCATTAAAGAAGATTGGATAGATAAATGACAACACAAAAAGCCCGAATCAAAAGCGATGAAAGGGAAAAGTAAGTATAAAAGGTTTTCACAGCGAGCCGGGATTGGTGTGAGCCTGGTAAAATGATTTATACCGAAGTTCTCCCCGGAGCTGCCGGCTGAATACAGTTGTTATTAGGCTGGGTCGGTTTCTCCAACCGTTATCCACGGAGAGCATATCGGAAAGACTAATGAGTTTTTCCCGTATGTTCCAAAGTGGTTTCCTTTTTTAAAGGATTCAAATTGGGTGGTACCGCGTGGATATTTAGCTCCTCGTCCCTCTAGGGATTAGGGGTTTTTTTATTTACGATAATATAAATGATCAAGGAGGTAGCAAGATGATCATTATCATGCGCCCAGGGGCAACGAAAGACCAAATCAAACAGGTAGAGGAAAAAATCATCAGTCTGGGTTTTAAAGCCCATCCGATCTTCGGAGAGATTAAGACCGTTATTGGTGCCATCGGAGAGAAAAGATTATTAGACACGCCAGCGATCACCAACATGCCTGGTGTAGAAGACATCGTGCCGATTATGAAACCCTATAAGCTAGCCTGTCGAGAACTACAACAAACCAAAACAATCATCCAAATTGATGATATTACCATCGGCGGTCCGGAAATTGTCATTATCGCCGGACCCTGCGCCGTCGAGAGCGAACAGGTGTTTTATGCGACCGCCCATAAAGTAAAAAAGGCCGGTGCCAAAATCCTCCGGGGCGGCGCCTTTAAGCCCCGCACTTCTCCTTATTCCTTCCAAGGACTGGAGGAAGAAGGGCTCAAAATGCTAGCGATCGCCCGGCAAGAAACAGGATTGAAGATCGTCACCGAGGTGATCGATACCCGGGATGTGGAATTAGTGGCAAAGTATGCCGATATCCTACAAATTGGGGCCAGAAATATGCAAAATTTCCGTCTCCTTAGAGAAGCAGGTGCCAGCGGCAAACCAGTTTTATTGAAAAGAGGCCTAGCCGCCACAATTGAGGAATGGCTAATGGCTGCAGAATACATTATCTCCACTGGCAATTCCAAGATCATCCTTTGTGAAAGGGGGATCCGCACCTTTGAAACGGCTACGAGAAATACGATTGATATTAGCGCAATTCCTGTGGTAAAAGAACTGTCCCACCTTCCCATCATCGTCGACCCCAGCCATGCCACCGGTACATGGAAATATGTTGATGCCCTCTCGAAAGCTGCTGTAGCGGCTGGGGCCGACGGACTGATCATTGAAGTACACAATGATCCTTCCCATGCCTTATGTGACGGCCCCCAATCCCTACGCCCAGAGAAATTTACACAATTGGTCGAAGAGTTAAAAGCGGTGGCTTCAGCTATCCACCGCAAGATTTAGCCTTCAACTAACGTCACCACCTGAACGGCGATTCCCTCTTTGCGGCCAGTAAAACCCAGTCCTTCGGTGGTGGTGGCCTTTATATTTACATCAGTTAAAGGTAAACCCAGGAGCGACGCGACGGTTGACCGGATCGCCGGACGATAGGGAGCAAGTTTGGGGTACTGGGCGATGACGGTAACATCAACATTCACCAAACGGGCTCCCTTTTGGGTTAATTTAGCCAGTACCCTTTCCAGTAAGAGCCGACTATCGATATTTTTATATGCCGGATCGGTATCAGGAAACAATTCTCCGATGTCACCGCCACCAATCGCTCCCAGCAAGGCATCGATGAGCGCATGAATCAGTACATCAGCGTCGGAATGACCTTCCAGACCGACCGGAGCGGGAATCTCAACACCGCCTAAAACCAGCCGACGACCGCTGACTAGCCGGTGGACATCGAACCCCTGTCCGACGCGGAGTTTGGTTTCGCTCAGGAGCTCCTTTGCAGTTTCTCTTTCCTGCAAAAGCGCCGCTGCCATCGGTAAATCATCGGGGGTAGTAATTTTTATGTTCCGGTAAGAACCGCACACCATCTGTACCGGATGGCCGGTCTTTTCCACCAAAGCGGCATCATCGGTGGCGGTTATCTTTTCAACCCGCGCCAAGGTATAAGCAGCCATCAGTACCGGCCAGGTAAAGACCTGGGGCGTTTGTACCGCCCAGAGTCGGCTCCGCTCAGGGGTCGCCGTAATGATCCCGTCCGCTCCTACTTCTTTAATGGTGTCCTTCACCGGCACACCAACACAGGCCGCTCCGCAGCTTCGGGCTACGTCCAGCGCCCGACGGATCGCCTCCGTCTCCACTAGCGGCCGGGCGGCATCATGGATCACCACCAGCCGCTGTGCCTCCGGCACCCGCCAACTTGTCCAGGCCTTGACTGCCGATAAAGCCGAGGCGATTGAGTCTTGTCTTTCCTGTCCACCGGCACAAAAAAGCACTTCCCGTTCAGGAAGACCTTTTTCCAGCTCCTGCCGAAACGCTCCTTCCTCGGCAGGGGCCACCGGAACAAAAAAGGCTTCAATTTCCGGAAGGTTAAGCGCCTTCATACTCCGGAGGAAAATGGTTTCTCCGGCTAATTCCAGCAGAAGTTTCTGTTTCCCCTGCTTACTTTCACCCTGCATCCGTCGACCAGCCCCGGCTGCCGGGATAATGGCCACTACTTGCCAGTCGTTTAATCCGTCCATGCTTCTTCACCGCCAAGATTTAAATTACGTAGTTTAAGATTTTAATTTCGAAATTATCCTGTTTAATTAATTAGACTTCTTTCAGGCAATTCCCCCCCATTTTACCAGAATAGAATAATTAGCATTAAGTAGTCATTCACCCTGGCTACTACCAGGACACCTGAAAGGATGAAAATTAAGGCCAGGGTAATGACAAGCCCCAGAGGCGCTTTTATTGATTCGAAAAACAAAAAAGCGGGAAATCCCGCTTTTAAACGTATGTACAAACAGCTATAATTCCATTAAGAAAAGCCAATCGCCTTTGGGAGCGACGACTTCCTACGAGAGGGATGATGCTCTCGGGACCAAGACCTCTTTCGGCTTGGCAAAGATCATCCGTCCGGCGGCGGTCTGGAGGACGCTGGTCACCGTCACCATAATTTCCTCCCCGATATACTGCCGTCCGCCATCCACCACAATCATCGTTCCATCTTCCAGGTAAGCAACACCTTGTCCCAGTTCTTTGCCATCTTTGATCACCTGGATTACAATCTCTTCGCCGGGAAGAACCACCGGCTTAATTGCGTTTGCTAATTCATTGATATTTAAGACATGCACACCGTAGAGTTCGGCCACCTTATTCAAATTGTAGTCATTCGTAATTACCTTGGCTCCCAAGACTTTAGCAAGGCGGACGATTTTCGTGTCCACATCGTTCAGTTCTTCAAAATCCTGATCGTAGATGCGGATGGTAACACTGGCATCCTTCTGCATTTTATTGAGGATATCCAATCCCCGCCGGCCACGGTTTCGCTTGAGGGAATCGGAAGAATCGGCAATCCTTTGCAACTCGGCAACGACAAAACCGGGAACAACAAAGATCCCCTCCATAAACCCAGTCTGGGCCACATCCATAATCCGCCCGTCGATAATACTACTGGTATCTAAAACCTTATAGGAAGCTTTTCCGGCGGGATATTTGCCTCTAGCCGGTGTTTTTTCGCCAGTTTTTGAAATACTACCAAAAAAACTAAGGATTTCTTCCTTTTTTCTGTGCGTAAGCCGACTAACCGCTCCGCTAATCGTCAGGATAATTAGCAAAGCAACCAGATTCCCCAGCAAACCGGGCAAACTATTCAAGGGCATCGTGACGACAAAGATTCCGGAGAGCAGTAAGCCGAAGAATAAGCCGAGCCCATCAACGAGCAGTTCAGGAACGGTGATCTTCTGAAGGCTCTCTTCAAGCTTGGACCATAACCTAGGTAGCAGGGAGTTGGTAATAAAATACCCCAGGACAAAGCCGAGCAGCGCACAGAAGGAAATCACCAACCAATGGAGATGGGGAAAGAAAAAATACACAAAATAATAACCAACAAAACCAGTGGAAATTCCAAACAAGATTGTCAGGATCTTCGTAAACAACTGTTGGCACCTCCTTTCTTCTTAATTTATCCATAAGTTAAAATAATATCCCTCTCATTAACAATCCCCTTCTTCCCAATCATCATACAAGTTATGGGTAGAAGGGGATCACTAAAAAAAAAGCCAGTTATCCTGGCGTTAATTTAGACAACCTTCAACCATCAATTGTACTTCTTCTTCATCAAGGTCTTCAACCAACGCTAACTCACTAAAAAGAATGTGCTTGGCATTCTCGAGCATTTTCCGTTCACCCGTAGAAAGACCTTTCTCCCGATCCCGAAGGGACAAGCCGGTGACAACTTCTGCTACCTCATAGATACTGCCGGACCTGATTTTTTCCAAATTCGCGCGGTAACGGTGATTCCAATTCGACGACATCTCCATATCTCTATTTTGGAGCACCGTAAGCACTTTGCTCACTTCATCCTTGTCGATAATCTCCCGCAGTCCGACCAGATCTTTGTTGCAAACAGGAATCATCACCTTCATTTCCCCACTGGTCAGTTTGATTATATAGTAGTCTTCAGGGGTTCCTGATAAGTTCCTCTGCTCGATACCTACAATAACCCCGGCTCCGTGCATCGGATATACTATCCTGTCTCCAACATTAAACATTAAGCTACCTCCATAGATAAGTTTCGACAATAAATAGTATACCATGAAACCGAGCATTATGTCAAATTTATATAAAATAATAAATTTTAACAGATTGTATGTCCCTTGTCAAGGGGTTTTAGAACCTATTTTTAGAATAACATCATTTAAATATGGCGATCCAATAAAACCTGTTCCCGTAGACGGCGTAATCCGTCTTTAATTGAGCGGGCTCGCACTTCACCAATACCTTCAACTTCATCCAATTCTTCAATCGTCGCACCCACAATATTCTGGAGGTTATCAAACCGCCGAACCAAGTTTTCGATAACCGGCAGCGGTAGTTTGGGAATCTTACGCAGGATCCGATAACCGCGGGGCGTCATTTGCAAGTCTACCGACTGGTTCGAATAACCCATGTCTTTCGTTACGGCGTTCAAATCCACCAGTTCCTCATAACTCCGGCCGAACAATTCCTCCCGGGTCTTCTCCAGTTGGTCGAGACTAGCGATATAATCTTTCAAGACGAGCAGCCCTTCGTCTTCCAGGTCAAACATTAACTCTTCCAGCTGCATATTGACCAAACGGCCTTCCGAACCCAGTTCACAGATGTAAAGTTCAATTTCTTTGGCGATCCGGGTGACCATCGCCGTCCGTTGGACCACAGTAGCAACTTCCAGGAGGGAGGCCAGATCTTCAAACTCGAGGGCGGTTAAACCAACTAATGCTTGGTCCAGGACACTCTTATATTTTTCTAAGGTCTGTAATGCTTGGTTTGCTTTAACTAAAATCGTCCCAACTTCCCGCAGAATATGCCGCTCGTTCCCTTTAAAGAGGGTGATCAAGTTCCGACGCTGTGAAATGGCAATCACTAGCTCACCGGTTTGAATGGCAACACGTTCCGCCGTCCGGTGCCGTGAACCGGTTTCGCGGGTAGGAATAATCGAGTCTGGCGTCAAATGGGTATTGGCCAAAAGAATCTTTTTGGCATCACTACTCAAAATGATCGCCCCATCCATCTTCGCTAATTCATAGAGGCTAGCGGGGTTAAGTTCCGCATTGATGTGGTAACCCCCATCCACGACCTGCATTACCTTTTCACTGTCACCGATGACGATTAAAGCCCCGGTGCGAGCACGGAGAACATTCTCCAAACCATCGTATAGTACAGTACCTGGAGCGACAATTGGCAAAATGTTCACGATCCCTGATTCTTCCGCTAGCAACCTTACACCCCCTCTTTTTTTGTCAGGACCGCCAGCAACTCCTGGATGCTGCCGACCCCTTGGATCGTCATTGATTTACCTTTTACTATTTCACCTAGTAATCCCTTTGGCATTATAACTCGTCCAAAGCCGTGTTTGTCCGCTTCCTCCAACCGTCTTTGGGCGTTACCTACCCGGCGAATTTCTCCGGTAAGGCCAATCTCCCCGAAGGCCGCCAGATTGGCGGGTAGCGGCTGATCGTAAAAACTGGAAGCTACCGCCAAGGCCACCGCTAAATCACAGGCCGGTTCTTCCGTACGCACCCCGCCGATCACAGAAACATAAACCTCGCGACTGGCGAGGGGCAAACCGCCACGGCGCTCCAGCACCGCTAGTACCATCGCCACCCTTTGGAAGTCTAATCCGGAAACCAACCGCCTGGGGCTACCGGGATTTCCGGTGGTGGTAACCAAGGCCTGAACCTCGACCAGCAGCGGAAGACTCCCCTCGACAATCGGAGTCACCACCGTTCCGCTCTGCTGGGAACACCGTTCCGACAGTAAAAAAGCCGATGGATTTGGAACCGGTGTTAACCCTTGATCGTCTAGATTAAGGAGGGCAATTTCCTGGGTTGAACCAAACCGATTTTTAACGACCCGGAGGACACGATAAGGATAGCGTCGGTCTCCTTCAAAATAGAGCACTACATCAACCAGATGTTCAATTAGTTTCGGTCCGGCAAGTAGCCCGCTTTTGGTAATATGTCCCACCAAAAAGCAGATCATTCCCCGTTCCTTAACTAACCCCATGATACTTTGGACTACTTCTCGAACTTGAGCTGGGCTACCGGCCAACCCTGGTCGCTCAGAGTTTTTTAGAGTTTGGATGGAATCAAGCACGACGACTAGGGGGTTCAAGCGTTCACATTCCGCCCGGACCGCTTCGATCTCATCGTCCGGCAACAGATAAAGTTCTGCCCCGCTTAGCCCCAAGCGTTCGGCCCGTAAGCGGATTTGCGTCAGGGACTCCTCAGCACTGACGTAAAGGACCTTTCCATACTGGGCAGTAAGCAAGGAGGCCATCTGGAGTAAGAGTGTTGATTTCCCCGCCCCCGGTTCTCCTCCCAACAGAATCAAAGAACCTGGTACCAGCCCGCCGCCGAAGAGACGGTCCAGTTCCGCTCGGCCGATTATTAGCCTTTGCTCGTGATCACTCTCCTCCTGCGCTAAAACCAAGGGGGTAGCTTCAGCCCGCGCCGAAACTGCGCGACGGACCGCTGGAGGGGGTTCTATTTTCTGTTCGATAAAGGTGTTCCAGTCCCCGCAGGACGGACACTTTCCTAACCATTTAGGCGCTTCATAGGCACAACTTTCACAGATAAAGAGGGATCCCTTGCGCATGATTCACATCTACTCTTTTCTTTGGTGACTTTAATTTCTTCGCAAAGTAAGCCACTACCTAAAACTTCTTAATATTACTAAAAAATCCTCCCCATTGGGAAAGGATTTTTTAGGCTTTTCGCTTATTTTTTACACTAAGGAGGAAGCTTCCTTCTTTTCGAATTTAAGTTGCTGATCCTCTGCCGTAACTCGAATGAGGTCACCTGCTTTGAACGCCCCGCGTAGAATCTCGTCGGCCAGCGGGTTTTCAATCAACCTTTGGATCGCCCGCCGCAGCGGTCGCGCGCCAAAGAGCGGATCATAGCCTTCCTGGTAAATAAGTTCCTTGGCTTCGTCTGAAATTTCCAAAGTAAACCCTTGTTCGCTCAATTGCGCCCGGAGATTCTTCAGCATTAATTCGATGATCGCTTCTAATTCCTCTTTCCTTAAGGGGTGGAAGACAATCGTGTCATCAATTCGGTTTAAAAACTCTGGCCGGAAGGTTCGCTTCAACTCCTCCAGCACCCGGTCTTTCATCTGTTGATAATCAACATCCTCGTCGGCTCCTTCCTCCTGGACTTTAAAGCCGATCGCACCGGAACGCTCGATCAAATTCGCACCCACATTAGAAGTCATAATGACGACCGTATTTTTAAAGTCCACGGTGCGTCCTTGCGCATCAGTGAGACGCCCGTCATCCAAGACTTGTAATAGAATATTAAAGACTTCCGGGTGGGCTTTTTCGATCTCATCCAGGAGAATAACGCTGTACGGTTTACGACGAATTTTCTCGGTCAATTGACCGCCTTCATCAAACCCCACATAGCCGGGAGGAGCTCCGACCAGACGAGATACAGTATGCCGCTCCATATACTCGGACATATCTAGGCGAATCAGGGCGTTTTCATCGCCAAAGAGAGCTTCCGACAGCGCTCTGGCCAATTCCGTTTTACCGACTCCTGTCGGTCCTAAGAAGATGAAGGAGCCCACCGGCCGTTTTGGGTCTTTCAACCCGGCATGAGCCCGGCGAACAGCCTTCGCCACGGCATCGATGGCTTCGTTTTGACCGATCACCCGCCTGTGCAGAATGTCTTCCAAATGCAGGAGGCGTTCGCTCTCCCCTTCCTGCAACTTGGTGACAGGAATCCCGGTCCAACTCGCCACCACTTCAGCAACTTCCTCTTCGGTAACATTGGGTTCGGAACGGCTTTGTTGATTCTTCCAGTCATTCTGGTCAGTTTCCAGCTGAGTGCGGAGTTTCTGTTCCTCATCGCGCAGACTGGCCGCTTTCTCAAATTCCTCATTCCGGATCGCCGATTCCTTCTCTTTTTGGACCTGTTCGATCTGGCCTTCCAAATCTTTAAGATTCGGTGGGGTGATCATTGTCTTCAACCTTACTTTTGAAGAAGCTTCATCCATTAAATCAATGGCCTTATCCGGCAGGAAACGGTCGGAAATAAACCGGTCGGATAGATCAACCGCTGCTTTGATCGCCTGATCGGTAATTTTCACTCGGTGGTGGGCTTCATAACGGTCCCTTAATCCTTTCAGAATTAATTCCGATTCTTCCCGGTTGGGTTCGCCGACAATGATCGGCTGGAACCGCCGCTCCAAAGCGGCATCCTTCTCGATATGCTTACGGTACTCATCCAGCGTCGTCGCACCGACACACTGGAGTTCGCCACGGGCCAACGCCGGTTTAAGAATATTCGCCGCATCAATCGCCCCTTCGGCTGCTCCAGCGCCAACCAGAGTATGCAACTCATCAATAAAGAGAATGACGTCGCCGGCTGTTCTAATCTCTTCCAGGACCTTTTTCATCCGTTCCTCAAATTCACCCCGGTATTTAGAACCAGCCACCATTGAGCCCATATCAAGAGTGATCACCCGTTTGTGTTTCAAGATTTCCGGGACATCTCCCGCCACAATCTGCTGGGCCAACCCTTCGACAACCGCGGTTTTACCTACCCCAGGTTCCCCAATTAAGACCGGGTTGTTTTTGGTCCGACGGGAGAGGACTTGAATTACCCGCTCAATCTCTTTTTCCCGCCCGATAACCGGATCAAGTTTGCCAAGTTTGGCAAATTCGTTTAAGTCGCGTCCGAATTGGTTCAAGGTTTGAGTTTTAGCGGCTCCGCCGCCTTTCGCCCCACTTGAACTAGGACCCCCTTTACCACCCAGTAAATTGAATACTTGTTTACGGGTCGTCTCCAAATCGACCCCAAGATTCTTCAGAACCTGGGCCGCCACACCTTCACCTTCACGGATCAGACCAAGCAGAATATGTTCGGTCCCGACGTAGTTATGGCCTAACTGTCGGCTTTCATCCCAGGCTAGTTCTAACACCCGTTTTGCCCGTGGAGTAAAAGGCACTTCGCCGAAGATCACTTCATCGCCAACCCCAATAATTTTTTCTACCTCATTCTGAACTTTTTCAAGCGACACTCCTAACGACTCTAAAGCCTTCGCCGCAATACTGTCGCCTTCTTTAACCAAACCAAGGAGGAGATGTTCCGTACCGATCACATTATGTCTTAGTCTGGCTGCTTCCTTTTGGGCATGAAGCACCACACGCCTTGCTCGCTCTGTAAACCTTTCAAACATAATTTTCACCTCTTCTCATTTCTATTAAATTCATTCCTGTACTGATTGTAAATGTTCCCTAATCATCGTTGCCCGATGAAAATCCCGTTCATTGGGGGTTAACTCCTTACCCAGCATGTGCTGGAGAATAGCCGGTCGCATCAGGAAAAACAATTCTTTCATTTGTTGGATCGTCACCCCGGAGATCAACTTTAATTCCACCCCCAGGAGCACATTATTCCAAAGTTTAAGCGCTTCTTCCGAAGAGAGCAGACGGGCTTGGGTTAAGAGGCCGTACGCTCGATGCACCCGGTCCTCCAGTTGCAAACGGGAATCATTAGCCAGCAACGCTTCGCGGGCTGAACGTTCTTGCTCAATCACTTGTTTGGTGACTGAAACGAGTTTTCCGACGATCTCTTCTTCACTCAAACTAAGTGTAACCTGGTTGGAAATTTGGTATAAATTTGCCAACGACTCTGTCCCCTCACCATAGATCCCCCGGACACTTAAGCCAACCTGCGGAAGGACGGAAAGGACCTTTTTCACTTGATCGACAATTTGTAAAGCCGGTAAGTGCAACATCACAGAGGCACGGAGCCCGGTCCCCACATTCGTCGGACAAGTAGTCAAATACCCGAGTTTTTCAGCAAAAGCGTATTCCAGCTCCGCTTCGAGCAAATCATCAATCCCGTTTCCCAGCTCCCAAGCGTCATTTAGGCGCCACCCGGGAAAGATACTTTGGATCCGGAGATGATCCTCCTCATTAAGCATGATCGCGACCGTCTGTTCCGGGTTCAGCACTACTCCCCGGTGCGACGGGTTTTTTACTAAATCTGGACTTACTAGATACTGTTCGACTAAAAGCAGCCGATCGCTCTGTCCCATCTCCTCAAGGCGTTTTAATTTAAAGTCCGACTTTTCGAGGGCAGCGGCGACATCCTCGATCACTGCTTCTAATTCCTTCTCCCCGGCTTGATGTGGAAAGGAATACTGGGCCAGGTTGCGCGCTAGGCGAATTCGGCTGCTTACTACCACATCTTCTTCGGGCACCGACCCGTGGAGCCAGCCGGGAAGTAGACCCTTTGTCTCTTTTGGTCGATTCACGTCATCCACCTCCTAAGAACATATTAGTCTGTCAACTTTTCTTCTTTCGCTTTGATCTCATCACGAATCTTGGCAGCTTCTTCATAGGCTTCCCGCCGAATGGCATCTTGAAGCGTACGACGAAGATCTTGGATCTCTTTTTTAATTCTAACCTTTCCCCCGGTTCGTTTCGGAACTTTACCAGTATGGGTAATGTTCCCATGAACCCGGCGGAGTAGCGGATTAAGCAGATCACCAAATAATTGATAGCAATTCGCACAACCCAAAAGACCAATCTTTCTAAAGTCAGAGAAGGTCAGTCCGCAGGTAGGACATTTTTTCGCGGTCTCCGGGTCGGGCGACAACTTCTCGTTTTGGATCCCATATTCGTTCTCCAAAAGCCCGGTCAGGAGATTATGGAAGGAAAAGTTGGGCTCAAAAAGGAACCCTAATTCCTTGCCGGGATCAATCCCACCTTCTTGGGCGCAAACTGCGCAAAGATGGGATTCAGTCTTATGATTGTTGACAACTTTGGTGACGTGAACCGTCGCCTGTCTTTTTTTACACTGTTCACACCACATATACCCCACTCCTTCAGGTTTAATTCGGCTCCTCCCGTCCGCAAAGGACCAAAAGGGTGGCCCGGAGGAGACAAGCACGCTGCTGATCTTTCTTTTCTTCCGCAAGCATCGGATTTTCCAATTCTTCATTGATAATCTGCCATAACAACAAGGAATCCCGCTCTTCGATAATGGACTCCTGAACCAACCGCCGGAGTAAAATAGCCATCCCTTCCTGGTTAATCGTGGTTCCAATTAGGTCAGTCAATCTCTCCACAAAATCGGGTTCCTCATACCACTTAGCCTTGATGATTTTGATGTAACCACCACCACCACGGCGACTGACGATTAAGTACCCGTGTTGCATGGTAAAACGGGTTTCCAGTACATAGTTGATCTGGGATGGAGCGCACCGAAACATCTGCGCTAACTGGCGGCGTTGAATCTCAACACTTCCGGTTTTAGTCAATAAATCCTGTAAATACTGCTCAATTAGGTCAGAAAGTGACCCCATTTACAACACCCCTTTTTCTGACCTTCCCTGACCTTTGTTTCTATTGTAACCCTTTTTCGGATCTCGGGCAAGGGTAAATTTTTCGGAAATCAGCCTATTTTTTACGAAAAAAAAAGAATGCCCAAGGTAATTTCCCCCTTTTTGCACATTCTTACCCGTAATCGCCATTTTTCTCTTCTCCGCTCTCGTCAGTCTCACTTTTCGCATTTAATCTATACCAAGCAAAACACTTTCGCAAGCTTTCGTGTTTTGCTTGGTCGTTTATGGTCTGCAAAAAGTGAGATTGATCGCTGCGGTTTGCGAAAAGTGAGATCTATCTAAGATAAGGTACAGGATCGAGCGCTTCGCCTTCAAACACAAGTTCAAAATGGAGATGGTTCCCGGTGGCGTTACCGGTTCTTCCCACTTTAGCAACGGGCTGTCCGCGCAGGACATCATCGCCGGTACACACCAAATTCTCCGCATTATGCGCATATTTGGTGTGGTAGGCACCATGGTCGACAATGACGAGGAGACCATACCCCGATTGCCAACCGGCATAAGTTACTGTTCCCGAAGCCGCCGCATGAATGGGCGTCCCGGCCGCCGCTGCTAAATCGATCCCCCGGTGTAACCGTCCCCACCGCATACCATACCCGGAGGTCAGCCGCGCCCCGCGTAAGGGATGGAATAACGCCGCCTGGAATAAAGACGGTTCGCGACCGGCCGTCACCGGTATACTCCGCGGTCCGCTCAATCCCCGACTGGTCGACGCTATTCGGCGCACTTGTAGATAATCACCGGACTTGATCTTTTCCGGATTTAAACCGGGATTGAGCGCCGTTAGTTCGGCAACTTTCATCCCGTGACGACGGGCGATTGACCAGCAGGTATCGCCCCAGCGGACTTGATAACAGTCCTCGTCCTTCTCCTTGATGGCGCTCACTTTAGTTGCGGTACTCGTTTTCTGGGGAATGGCGCGGGTCGCTGCCGCCGGAACAGTGTTGGTTTCTGCGGTCAGCATGACGGTTTTTAAAACCGGGCGTAACCGTAGCAGATCGAAGAGATTGAACTCTTGTTTATTATTAACTTCCTTGCCTCCGGTCGGGCCGGATACAAGACACATGGCCACAAGACAACCAATGCTTTTTCGACCTAAACGAAACCTTAGGTTCTCATCCATCTATTGTCTTACCTCCGAATCCTCGCCCCATTTTACTGGGTTATAACCAAAAATTATGAGATGACTTGCTTTATCATATCCGCAACGAGGAGTTTTCATACATCTGCTGAATTCCCCAACCGATTGTTTATTGGTTATAACATCTTTTTACATTGTCAGAGGAGGAAGCGGAGAGTTTTATTTATTCTTGGACTCTTTTACTCAGCACATTCTCGGCAAAAGAAGAGTTGAGGATTAGACTCTGTAGCTCTATATTATTCTCGGTATGGGATAATCGGTCCAAAAGCAGCTCCATTGTTTCGGCTGGCCCCATCGAACCGAGGAGTTTCCTGATCACCCAGGTCATTTCCAGTTCCTTTTGGTTAAGGAGGAGTTCTTCTTTACGGGTCCCGGAACGGACAATATCAATCGCGGGAAAGATCCGACGGTCGGCCATTTTCCGGTCAAGGTGCAGCTCCATATTGCCGGTTCCCTTGAATTCTTCAAAGATCACTTCATCCATCCGGCTTCCGGTTTCCACCAGAGCGGTAGCCATAATCGTTAAACTTCCCCCTTCCTCAATCTTCCGGGCCGCGCCGAAGAAGCGTTTCGGCTTGTGGAGGGCACCGGGGTCAACCCCGCCTGACAGGGTCCGTCCACTGGTTGGTTCCACCAGGTTATACGCCCGGGCCAATCGGGTAATGGAATCAAGCAGAATCACCACATCTTTTCCTACTTCCACCATGCGTTTTGCTCGTTCGAGCACAAGTTCGGCCACGCGCACATGGTTCTCAGCTGGTTGGTCAAAAGTAGAACTGACTACTTCCCCAGAGACTGACCGTTCCATATCAGTTACTTCTTCCGGTCGTTCATCGATAAGGAGGACGATTAGGTAAATTTCCGGATGGTTTTTCGTCAGACTGTTCGCGATATTCTTCAGGAGAGTCGTCTTCCCAGCCTTAGGCGGTGCCACGATCATTCCCCTTTGACCTTTCCCAATGGGAGCAATGCTGTCCACCAACCGCATGGCTAACCCTTTCGGATGGGTTTCCAATGTTAACCGTTCTTGGGGATAGATCGGAGTCAGTTCTTCAAAATAGGTTCTTTCTTGGTAGGAGTCAGGATCGAGGTAATTCACAGCTTGGGTTTTGAGGAGAGAAAAGTAGCGTTCGTTATCCTTCGGGGGCCGAACTTGACCAGCCACTAAGTCTCCGGTCCGCAGGTGAAAACGGCGAATCTGAGAGTTGGAAACGTAAACATCATCGGGGCCTGGTTCATAATTATCGACGCGCAAGAAACCATAACCCTCCGCTAGCGTCTCCAGCACCCCTTGGGAAAAGATCCGTCCTTCCTGGGTGGCTAGAACTTTAAGCAATTCATAGATGAGTTCTCTTTTTCGGTACCGGGTATAATTGTCAATCCCGGATTCCTTCGCGATTTTCTGGAGTTCGGTCAGGGTCTTCGATTCATAATCGGCAAATTGCATTTGTTCACCTCAATTAGAATAATTTCATCTTAGGTCTTCCATTAGGGCTTTTTGCGTTGTCCCCATATTCAACTGTCCCAGCACAATATATTGATAGCCGATTTGCAAGCAACACACTATATATTGTAGTGGGCTCTTTTAAAAAGGATACAACGCAAAAAGCTTCATTAACAAAGAGCAAAAAAGTCGGCCGCGCGCAGCATTTCTCCTTTTATCTGCCGGAGCACACTGGCCTTTATTTCTATTTCCAGTTCCAGCCATGCCCAAACCTGTGTTTTGAAATCAGGATCAGTGTCATAGCCTTCCAGAAACCCGATTCCGGCTTCCTGGGCTAAATTATCAGCCAGAAAAACCAATGCTACCGCCGCCCAGTAATTTCTGGTCTGGACCGGTCGATGATGATGGCACAATACTTCCACAAGCAAGGGAGGGAAATTCCACTGCTCAGCCAACATTTTATTGATCAACGTATGATTAAACCCCAAAACCTGCTCCTCCGCCCGGATGAGCGGAAGGTGTCCCTGACTAGTAAGGGCGAATAACTCTTCAAATTCAGTGGTTAAACAGAGATCCAAAAGGAGCACACCAATATCATGCAAAAGACCGGCGCTAAAAACTTCGTCTTCCAAGGGAAGGCCGGCGCTGCGCGCCAAGATCTTAGCGCCCACCGCTGTCCCGACGGCATGCTGCCATAGGGCAGTACGGTCAAAGCCTTTATGTTCGCCTTTCATCTGAAAGAGACCGGCGATGGTAATACTCAACACCAACTCTTTAAGGGTTCGATACCCTAAAATGACAATACCTTGACCAACGGTGGTGATCCGGCGGGGGAAACCATAATAAGCGGAGTTGACCAGTTTTAAAACTCGCGCAGTTAAAGCCTGGTCGTGTTGGATAACTCGCTCCAATTCCCCAGCGGAAGACGTAGGGTTATTAATGAGGTCGACCACGCGTTGCGCGATCAATGGGAGTGCAGGAAGTTCGTGCATCCTGTTTTCCACTAGTTTAAGGAGGGTCATCTCTGTCAACTCTCATTATTTTTTTTTGGCGAACTTCTCGAGGACCGAGAGCAGACTGTTGGGGATCGCGGACAGGGGTAATTGGTAATGAACGGCACCGATTTCCGCAGCAACCCGTGGCATTCCATAAATTACACAGGTCTCAGCCGACTCCGCAATGGTAATCCCACCCGCTTCTTTAATCATCTTTAAACCATAAGCCCCATCGGCACCCATACCCGTCAAGAGGATCCCGACCGACTGATTTTTAAAGACACTAGCCACGGAATTAAAGAGGTAATCAACAGAGGGTCGATAAATGATGTCTTTGGACGCCAATTTGATTTTGATCGTCCCCGCTTGGCGTAGCAACCCTGTTTGTAATCCCCCCGGGGCTAATAAGACCTCACCGGGGACTAGCTCGTCACCGTCTTCCGCCACCTTCACGGTTAACGGAGAAAGTGCATTTAACCGCGCAGCCAAACTACCCATAAATTCTCGGGGGATATGTTGGGCAATCAGGATACTCCAGGGAAAATCCGCTGGAAGGTGCGACAGCAGATAGCGCAGAGCGCGGGGACCTCCGGTCGAAGCGCCCACCGCCACCACTCCTGTGGGTAAGTGGTGGGAAAAGACCTTTTCCTGGACGGGGACGTCGTCCGGTAATTGGCGGATCAGATCTGGCGTCACCCCGGCGGCAGCTTTCACTTTAATGACTAGTTCATCCTGGATCCGCCACAATTCTTGCGATGGTCTCGATACCGGTTTGGTGATAAAATCAACGGCACCCAGTTCTAAGGCTTGAAGGGTCTGTTCGCTTCCTTCCACAGCCAAAGAGCTAACCACCACCACCGGGAGGGGATGCTTTTCCATTACTACAGCGAGAAAAGCTAACCCATCCATCCGTGGCATTTCTAAATCCAAAGTCACCACTTGCGGACGGTAGTACTCTATCTTTTTTAAAGCATCGATCCCGTCTGTCGCCACTCCAACCACATTGATCTCGGAATCGGACTCTAACATTTGTTTGATTAACTGGCGCATAAAAGCAGAATCATCAACGACTAAGACAGTAACGGCCAAACGCACTCGCCCTTTCTCATGGTCTTTTAACCATTCCCTCTTCTTGTCTTATTCGCCGGATTCCCTTTCGTTCCTGCCAGTCACAGACGGGGCTACCGCCAGCATTATCTTCCGATTACTTTCCTAATGTTATTTTCCCAATCAAGCAATAAATAACAACTATCGCCCGGTGTAAGTGCTGAATTGGAGAGAGAAAGCAGTGGTGAAAGGGTTAAGCGCCAAGTTGCTCCCTGGTCGACAGGGCGAACGGTGAGGGCACGGCGAGTAGTGTCAACCGCCAGAACCTCGACTTCAATGCCGACATACCACCCATCGACCAAACGGAGCACTCCTTGTTGGTCAAAGTAAAGTCGCGCCGCAAAATAGAACTCGGGGGCGATTGGGCGCAAGGCGGCCGTAATCCCAAGCTGACCATTGATAAAAACCGCCGCTGCCGAGGAAGAAAAGGTTTTTTCCTGGCCATCCGCTACTGCCCCCAAGGTTATTTCTCCATCGGCAGTTGCGGAGATTTCGCCCGTTTTAACCACTAACGGTCCATATTGTTCTGTACAGTCACGAACTGCTTGTACAACCAACGCTCGATCGGGCACGGAGCATGTATGTTCAGTCGCTTCGCTTATATACGACAGCACAAGGAGAAGGCCAAGTATTCCTAATCTAACCCATTTTTTCATATGGTTACCACCCCTTATTACCATTCTCGGCCAAAATAAGGGGGGTTATACCTGGACCCATTTAACTTTTTTCTACATCTGCTTTTAAATACTACTTTAGAATACCTCACCCAAACTAAAGTGCCAGCGCGGCGAGGCATCTTCTGTATTCAGCGGTACCGCATAATCAAGACCAATGTTCAATCCGGCTAGGAAAAACTTGATACCAATTCCCACGCCGAGGGAAGGTGCTGCCGAAATCCGTTCCGAATCGTTCCAAACCCAAGCAGCATCAGTAAAGACGCCAACGGAAAGGCCGGTACTTCTAAGCTGTTGGTAAGATTCCGGCCAGGCCAAGAGCCGTAGCTCTAAATTGGTCAGGATAAAGCCGTCACCTTGATAGCGATAGGCCGGGTACCCCCGCAGTACGGTATCAGCCAGCGTCCCTAACAGCCCCATATTCGTTACGGTTCCTAAACTACTGACCCCAACCTGTTGCACCCCGCCGAGGGCGAATCCCCGGTGGCTGGGGTAGTCACCCCATATTTTCCCGGCGCGCGCGCTCGAAATTAGGGTGGTACGGCCCCAAGTCCAGTAGTTACGGTAGTCGCCTTCGACTTTGATATTTTTATAGGCCGTGCCCAGGAACGGGTAGGCACCACCGATACTAAGGTACGCCCGACTACCTTCTTGGGTGAGAAAGGCAAAATCATCATGAGTCAACGTCGCTTCCACGCCAAAGAGGGAAGCCTCATCCACCGGGTACCGGAAATGCGTTAACGGAGCGAAGCTTTCGTACTGAATCCGCAAATCCAATCGGTTTTCGTTACGATAATGCCTACTGGCCAATAAACTTACACCCTTCTGCAATTCCCAAAAACCCAGACCCCAGGGGGGACCAGTGTAGACCGGCATCTGGTAAAAGTTTAATCCATAGGACCAGAAAGGTGTATGATAGGTATAGCCTAAGACCAGGTTAACCTGTTCCTCGCTCAAGGCCAGGAGGACAAATTGGAGTTCCTGATCCCGGAGAATGCTGCTCATCTTCCCATAGGTAGCGGCGCGAAAAGAACCATCATACATGATGAAGGGGATAAAATACTCCATCTCCAACTGTGAGTGGTAATCTTCGTATCGTGGCGCGGTCGCTCCTGCCGGTGCCAATATTACGCAAGAAAAGATCGCCAACATTACAACTACGATGCCGCGTCTGAGCTTCAGTTTGCCCATCTCTAGATCCCCCCTCAAGGTTAAAAGCTTGGTTGGTAGCGGTAAAACTCCGAACGTTTGTTATTATAAAGGGTAACCAAAAAGCCGTCGCTGGCAGGAGTCAGCTCCAGCACGGTCTCGCGGTACGGCCAAATTATTACAGTTGTGCCGTCAGTCTGGTCGACCGTGGCTGGGCGGTAATAACCGTGTTCGCCAGTGAGACAGTATAAATTCCCAGCAGGATCCCAAACCGGATTACGGTGATGTTGGTTAGTTCGGGTCAGTAAGCGCGCCCTATTCCCATCCCAGAGGTAAAGCTGGTCGTACTGGTCGCGGGGGGAAACATAAGTTAATTGCTCTCCATCCGGCGCCCAGGCCGGATCAGTCTCGTCCGCGTCGGTAGCGGCAATCACACCCAAGAAGCGCCCTTCCGGATTGATCAAGAAAAGATCGGCATCGCCCTTTACATTAGCCGCCACCGCGATCCGGTCCCCCTGCGGTGACCAAGCTACGGCAATCGGATTGGTTACTTCCGAGGGGAGCGGCGTCTCCACACTGGTCTCCAGATCCAAATGGTAAAGCCTTCGCTCTCCCTCTTCATCGGAGAGAAAAATCAACTGACGTCCATCGGGAGCTAGGTCATAAGCAAAAACCGTCCGGTCGGTTAGGCGCCGTACCTGATCACCGTCGGCCAAATAAAGGTCGTAGATCCGGCCAAGATGGGTGGAGAGAAAGACGACTTTTCCGTCTGCGGTGACTTTCACCATCGACTGGTCACGATAGGTCGGCAGGATCGGGTCGCTGTTTTCAGTATAAGCGGGTAAATCCGCCCCAGTTTGGTAGATCGCAGTTAGCTCCTTCCGCCAATCCGTCCACAACTCATGAAGGTTACGGTCGAAAAGCTTTTTAAAAGTGGAATCCCGGTGACCCTGTTTCACGACTGCTTCTAACATGGCGCCTAATTGATTCCGCCCATATTTTCGGGCGATATAATCAATCAAAGACCAGGCTTCGGCATAATGGAGATTCCCCCTCACCTGGGAAATCGTACTAATGGAATCCACTTGATCCCGGAGCACCACATCGCGGAGGGCTACCTCTCGGTTGGCAAACCTGGTCTCGGGCGGCATATAGTATTCCGCCAACCCTTCCGCAATCCACCCAGGAACCCCTTGGCTCGCTCCATACAAAAGGTTGTTTTTAAACGGCCCGATTGTAATCAGGTGGGTAATTTCGTGGGTTAAAACCCCGCGTAAATCCCGATAAGTGGGTTGTCCGATCACGACTAACCGGTTGACGAGAATATGAGCGACCCCTTCCGAAGTATCGGTCAAGGAAAGGCCGCTGGCCTGTGAATTCTGGTATTCATTCCGCGAAGCAAAAAGAATGACCCGGATTTTTCGGTAGGGGTTCAAGATATACAAGTTACGAAAATCCGGAAACACCCGGTCGAAAGCCTCTTCTTCCAGGATCCGGGCACTACGTTCCGCCAGTTCCTCCAGGCCTTGGTAGAAAAAGATCTCAAAATGGGGAGTCGTCAGTTTTTTCCACTGTAGGGGGCGGGGCGAGGATTTCACCTGCCCAAAACGGTACTCAGCCCCGGTATTGCTCATCTCAACGGCGGAATGAACCGGGAAAGCTAAGGTAATCCCCAATACGCATAGACTGAAGACCAGGGCATAATAACGAAGTTTTTTCTGCATCGGTGCACCTCTGTTCGGGCTTTTTGCGTTGTCACTTGATTCAACTATTCCGGTACAATATATTGATAGCC
>ENA-UOOK01000600-UOOK01000600.1-fermentation-metagenome-genome-assembly--contig:-NODE-600-length-47894-cov-12.436861_pt1 | contig 47894 bp, 86 predicted proteins | sample MGYA00245777_ERZ724023 | MGnify/ENA primary metagenome ERZ724023 (study PRJEB28704, sample SAMN03018312) | fermentation metagenome | biome: anthropogenic terrestrial biome; feature: soil; material...
AAAATGAGGGAAACCTCCAGAGTGTAGGATAAAAAGCCTACAGTTAATAACATCCAGAAAACCTGGCTAGAGATTATTATTGGTGCATATGCAAATATTAATGGATATGCAGTACAACAGTTTGTAACAGAAATGTCTGAGGAACAAATGGAAGATAGGTATGAAGCAGTATTAATTGGAATGACTTTAGGTGAATTTAATTATGGCAGATTTAAAAATGGTACTTTAACCAAAGAAGAGAAAGAAAGATATTTTCATTTTTTAGATAAAGTTAAACCTAGATTAGAACCATTAAAAATAGAACAAGCTTCAAGTGTATCTAATATGTCAGCTAAGATAGACTTATTTAAACCAGATTTAGTTTTAGTTGATGGAGTTTACCTTATGGATGACGATAGGGGAGCAGATAGCGATTGGTTAAGAGTAGCACATATAACTAGAGATATAAAGAATTTATGTAAACAAAGAAAAATTCCTTTTGTAATTAATACACAAGCAGATAAAAGTACCAGTAAAAAAACAGGTCCAGAACTAGACAATATATCTTATTCTCAAAGTGTAGGACAGGATAGTGATGTAGTGTTGGGGTTGTTTCGTGATGAACAAATGATTGAAGATAAAGAAGCAAAGTTAAAAGTATTGAAACAAAGAGAAGGTGTCCTAAGTAGTATTATGATGAACTGGGACTTTAATAGAATGAATTTTGATACTATTTATACTATTGGTGGACAGAATGAAGAAGAACATAAACATGATGAAAGTAAGATTGTTGGTGAAGATGAAAATAATTCTGCTGTATTAGGTGATAACATAGAATAAAAAAGAAAAGGGGAGATTAAAAATGGGAAATGACATATATTCAGAAGATAACTTACGAATATATTTACCCTTAAATGAAATGTATTGTGAGGATATTTATAATCCTTTAGTAACTATTAGAAAATCTATGTATATTTTTGAATTACAAACAAATATACTAGATGAAACTTTAGAAAAATCCAGTAGATTTAATATCTAGGGGTGAAATGTTGTGTCAGTAAATAGATTAACTAGAGAACAAATAATTGACCTTTTAGAATATGTAGGAGCAGAACATATCATAAATAATGAAAGTAAGAATTGGATAATGTTCTGCTGTCCTGTTCATGGAGAAAATCATCCTTCAGCAGGAGTAAATGTGGAAGAACAATATTTTAATTGTTTTTCTTGTCATGCCAGTGGGGATTTTGGTTGGTTATTAACCTTATCTCTACCAGATGATTTTCCCAATGTAGTTAAAGCTTATGAGTTTCTAAAGAAAAGGTATGGCTTTAATTATATATGGGATAGTGGAGATAGTATTAAACGGTATGAAGATAAATATGACGAAGAAGAGAAAGAGCAAAGAAAGGTTTTACCTAATTCATATCTAGCAGCGTTTAGAAGTGGAAAAGAAACTTATAAGTATTTTTTTAATAGAGGTTTTACTAAAAAGACTATGAAAGAGTTTATGATTGGTAGAGATATTTTTAGTAAAACAGTAACTATTCCAGTATATTATGAAGATGGAAAGTTGGCAGGATGTATTGGAAGATACATTACTAAAAGAAGAAAGAATGAAAGATACAAAATATATGAAGTAAAAACTGGAGATATATTATTTCCTATAGATAAAATAGATACAAATAAAAATACTTTAATTTTATGTGAGGGAATTTTGGATGCTCTTTGGTTACATCAATTAGGCTATAAAAATTCTGGAGCATTGTTAACTAATAATGTTTCAGTTAATCAATCAAAGTGGATAAAAGACCATTTTGATAAAGTAGTAGATATGACAGATAATGATGAAATGGGTTTATTTGCAAGTAAGTCTATACAGAAAAGATTAAGTGGATTAAGTATTTATGGTGTAACTTATCCAGAAGGAAAAAAGGACCCACAAGATTGTTCTAAAGAAGAAATAGAAAATATGTTAGAAAATAAAGAATTTATTATAAAAATGCATTTAAAAGTATATCATTGATTTGCAAGAGACTAGATTATTGCTTGTTTGACACAAATTTTGAACAATGTTATAATCTAGTTGTTTCTTTAATTGAAGCAAATAACGAAGGGGGAAAGAAAATGGGAAAAAATAAAGCTAAAGTGTTATTTAGCACTGGTAGTAAAGCTATAAAAAAAGAACAAGAGCATCAAAAGAAAGTACAAGAAAGTATTAAAAAAGGTTTATGGCGGTTTTACATAAAGAATGACCAGGAAGAAGCAGACATTAGTTTTTTAACTGCTACTCCAGTTAACTTCCATGAACATACTATTAAAACAATACGTAATGGTAAAGAGTATTATGATAGTATTCCTTGTACTGGTGATGATAAATATTGTGAAGAGGGAGATAAACCTTCCTTTAAATCTGCATGGCTCATAATTGACCATAGAGAATATGAATATACAGATAAAAAAACTGGTAAGAAGAAAAAAGGGCATGACCAGATTAGACCTTATGTAGTTGGTAGCAGAGTTGCTAGTCAGATTGATAGACTTAATCAAAAATATGGTCTTATTGGTATTGGATGGACAGTAACTAGACTTGGGAAAGATAGCAATACCACTTATATGTTTGATAGGGGTGATGAAGAAGAGTATGACGAGGAAGAAATAGAAAATTTGTTACCAGAAGCATTGAGGGAGGAATATGATGGTACAGAAGAAAGCCTTATTGAATTACTTAAACATCAAATAGAAATGCAGATAGAAGATTCTTCAGATGATGATTCGGATGAAGAAGACGAGGACGAAGATAATTCAGCTATTGTAGATATGGATGAAGATGAAGAAGAAATTGAAGATGATGACGAGGAAGAAGAACCTGTACATCATCATAAACATTCATCTAGTCATAAATTACATTCTTCTAAATCTAGTCATAGGTCTGTAAAGTCTTTATTAAAACACAAACATCATAAATAATAAAAAAATTCGGGGAGGAATAAATTATGTCAGAAAAATATGCAAGTTCAACAGAAGTAACAAAGAAGATGCAGGAGAAATTTAAAATAACTGCGGTAGAAGCAAGGAAGGAATTAGATAGAACAATAGAAGTTTTAATGTTACTATCTTGTGACCCTAATTACAAAGGGGTACAGTTCATGGGTAAGTTTACTATGGAAAGAAAGTATAGAAATCCCCGAATGGGTAGAAATCCTAGAACTAAAGAAGAGATAGAAATACCAGGTCATTATACAGTAACAATGAAACCTGGAAAAGAATTTAATAAGCAATTAGAAAAGCTACCTAAACAAGATTAGTAACTAGGAGAGTAACACTTAATTGTGTTACTTTTTTATTAAAGAAGGTGAGAAATGGTGGGGACAAGTTTACAACTAGATACTGGACTTATTTTAAGTAATAAGTTAGAAAAGTATGAAATAATAAATAGTATACCAAAGATAAGAAAATTGGCAAACAAGATGAAACGACTTGATGCTTTTGCTTATGATACAGAAACAAATACTTTACAAGTTGCAGGACCTAATAAAGAGTTTAGATGTGCAGGTATAAGTATTAGTTGGGGAGTATATAACAATTATTATATTCCTTTAAACCATATTTTTGATGGACACCAATTACTAACTAAAACAGTAGTTAAGTATCTTAAACCTATATTTGAAAGAACTGATATTGTTTTAGCTCTTGCGAATGGGAAATTTGATATGCACGTATTAGCTAGATTAGGTATACAAATAAAAACTCCTTATTTATTTGACATAGTTATAGCAAGTTGGCTACATGATGAAAATTTATTAAAAGGTTTAAAAGAAAATACGCAAAGAGTATTATGTGTTAATCAAACTCATTTCAAAGATGCACTTAAAACAATAACAAAAGAAGAAAAGAAAGCAGTTGGATTGAAAGCTTCATCAAAAGGAAATTTCACTCTTACACATTATAAAGTATCTGCTCCTTATGCTGTAGATGATGCTTTTTATACCTGGCAACTCTATTTGTATTATATAGATGTTCTTATTAAAGATGGTATGGACAAAATATATTGGAAGGTATATCCTGCTATTATTTATACTTTTTATAACATGGAAGAAAAGGGAATAGATGTAGACAAAAAGAGATTAGCTAAAATGGGTAAAGCAATGCAGAAAGATTTGGATGAACTAGAATATAAAATGACAGAATTAGCAGGAGTAACAATGTCTTTTACTAGTTCTCAACAGTTAGTTCAACTTTTATTTGGTTATGACAAATTTAAAACAGTATATCCAAACATATTACAAGCGAGTTTTAAATTTCAACCAGAAACCCTTACTAAAGGGGGAATACCACAAGCCAATAAAGAATTTTTATTGCATATAGTTAAAAAAACTTATAAAACTAGAAGGAAAAGAGAAGGTATAGAATTTTGTAAGCTATTAGCACAACACAAAAAATTGTCTAAATTAAAATCTGCTTTTGTTGATGGACTTTTAGATAAATTATATGATGATGAAAAGTGTCATCCTGCTTTTAATGTTGTTGGGACAGATTCAGGAAGGGTTAGTTGTTCTAAACCAAATTTAATGCAGTTACCTAATGCTAAGGATGATGACAAGTATCAAATAAGGGATGTATTTATTGGTTCTATTAATGAAGAAACTGGAGAAAGAGAAGACATAATATCGGTAGATTTTTCCAATTTGGAAATCCGTGTGGGTACACATTTTAGTAAAGATAAAGTATTATATAAAGCTTTTGTTGAAGGGCATGATATTCATGGAGCAACAGCAGTTACTATGTTACAGTTACCATGTGAACCAGATGAGGTTAAAAAGAAATATCCTGATTATAGACAAATGGCTAAAAAGATTAATTTTGGTTTATTCTATGGTATGTCTGCACCTACTTTATGTGGTCAGATAGAAGATGCAGGAGTAGATATGAGTAATCCTAAATTATTAAAGAAGTTTAATGTAAAAGATAAATTAGAATTATCTCAAAAATTAATGGATATGTATTTTGAAGGTTATCCTGGTGTTGCAGAATTTATAAAAAAGCAAAAGAAATTTGCACATAAGCATGGTTTTGTATGGCACATTGATGGAAGAAAAAGAAGATTACCTAATATAAATTCTAGTAACTATAAACAGTTATCATATAGTGAACGTTTATCTGTAAATGCTCCAGTACAAGGGGGTGGTGCTTCAATAATGATGAACGCCCAAAATAAAATAGATGGTACTCTAAAACAAGCAGTAAATAGTAAAGAAATTTGTGACAAGTATAATGATAAACATTTTATTGGTTCAAATAAGCTTAATGAATTACAATGTAAAATGTTATTACAGGTTCATGATGAATTGATTTTCAGTTGTCCTAAAGAGAATTGTGACGAAGCTATGGCTATTATAAGGGATTATATGATACATCCCTTTGGTAATACAGTACATTTGAATGTACCTCTTGAAGTAGGTATGTCGCATGGAAGGTCATATCAAACAGGTCATTAAATTAATAAAATAATAAATAAAAGAAAGAGGGAAAGTATAATGTTTATAAGTAATGTAAAGGTATATGATATGGCAGAAAGTATAGTTGCAAGTGGTTATCCTATGGATGTAGATTTAAGTAATAAAGATGAAGAAATAAAAGTAATGAAAGATTATTTAAATATTAATAGTCGTAGAGTTTTTACTACAGAAGAAATGCAGAAAGCAGATAAAAGATTTAATAAAGCTAAAGATTTAGCTAAGTTGGGTAATGCTCATGCTCAATTTTTATCTGGAGTAAGAGTAGCTTTTGATTTAACTTGCAGTAATAAAATGTGGGTGGAACTGGAGAGATATAGATTTATTACTTTTGTAAGTAGTCAATCTACTATGCACAGGATAAGTAAGTTTAATTTAGCAGACCAGTATGTAAAGTATGTTGACCCTAGAATTATTACTATTATGGAAGAACTAAAGGATAACTATAATAAAACTAATAGTAAAGAAGATTATTTAAAATTACTATATTCTAATCCATGTGGTTTTCAATTAACCGCTAGACTTACTACTAACTATAGGTGTTTGCATAATGTATTTGGACAGAGACATGACCACAGACTTCCAGAGTGGAGACAGTTTGTAAGAGAAATGGGAGAAAAGCTACCTTATGCTAAAGATTTAATATTGTAATATTGGCTAAGTATCATTATATAGAAAGTTGGGAAACATATTGGGAGAGAGAATATAATCGGTTAATAAAATTGGGTTATAACAATTATGATGCTAAAGTAAAAATTACTAAAAGAAAGATTTATTATGATTTTTGTATTTGGAAATACTTTAGTATCTTTTAATTGTTTGACATTTATTTGGAAATATAATAGAATTCACTTGTAATCAAAAATTAAATATAAAAAGGAGAGATACATTATGAAAGCAACAGGAATTGTAAGACGATTAGATAATTTGGGGAGAGTAGTATTACCTATAGAGTTAAGAAGAACTCTGGACATTAAAGAAAAAGATGCATTGGAAATATTAATTGATGGAGACCAGATTATATTGAGAAAGTATGAACCTGCTTGCATATTTTGTGGCAGAACAGAAGGGGTAAAGAATATTAAGGGGAAGAATATTTGTAGCAGATGTTTAAGTGACTTGAAAAAGGAAGTGTAATTAATGCTTTCTTTTATTTCTAAACTTAATATTATGGAACAGGCAGAATTAAATAAATATATAAATACAGAAGTGAATTTAAGAGTAAGCAAAGCAGCTTATGAAGAAATGGCTGCTTATAAACAAACTAATGATAATACATGGCAACAAATAGAAACATGGCTTTATACTTCTATGAGGGAACATAAAATTTCAAAAGAAAGAATAAAGGATATAGAAAAAAGAATAATAGAATTAGCAGATGAACAAGAAAAGTTGGGGGTAAATAATATCCTAATTGGTGAAAGTCCTAAAAGTAAGTACAAAGTTTTAACAGATGAAGATTTTCAATATATTCTTGAAAATTTATTACATTCTAATTGTTTTAATTGTAATAAAAAACATAAGAATTGTGATATATTTAATATACTACAAAAATATAAAGTACCTTATTTTACAGGTTATCATCATGCTTGTAAATATGGTTATAATGAAAATGGAGGAATGGGAAAATGGGAAAGAAAGAACCAAAAGTTGAAACAAAAATAAAACCAGTATGTGTTATTAGTGACGAGACTAAGCATAAAAATGTATGTAATGAAATACATCAACTATATGTAGATAAGAATCATGATTATGGTGATAGTGCAGCTAAGATGTATAAAGAGTTTGGACTAATGTCCATAGTGTATAGATTACAGGATAAAGTGAATCGGCTTAAAGTACTAGCAAATGAAGATGCTAGAGTAAAAAATGAAAGTATACGTGATACTCTAATGGACATATCTAATTATTCAGCTATTGGTATTGTGGAACATGATAAATTAGTAGAAAAACTTAATAAGTAATAGAATTCTGGAGACTATTGATTTAGTCTCCTTTTTTATTTGTTTGACAAATTTATGTACAAGCAGTATTATATTCCTAATGAACATTATGTTTATAATGTTTATAATGTATCAAGGAAAGGAGGGATTTATATGTCTGAATGTTATTATCAATTACCTTTTCCAGATGAAGAACTTAGAAATAATACAAAATTAATAGCTGCTATAAATGGAGAAACATTAAAAGATTTTATACTTAATGCAATAAGAGATAGGTCAAAAGAAGTGCAGAAAAGAACAGGGGTGAATTTAGATGAAATTAAAAAGCAAAGGAAATCCTAATAAAAAGTTTCATTCTCTAGCTAATAAATCCAGTAACAAGAAAAGTGAACCAGATAACAATATGTCTGAAAGAAGAAAACAGTTAAGAGATATTACTAATAGCATGAATAAGGATTTTGGAGTTAATGCAGTAAGATTAGGTTGTGATTTAACAGAAGAAGAAAGAGTAATACAGAGAATACGAACAGGTAATGTATCCTTAGATATTGCTCTTGGTGGTGGTAAGAGATTGCCTAGTATTATAGTAATGTAATACTGTAAATTTGTTAACTGCTGGAAAGCTAAGTCGAAAGATAGGCTAATCAGCATCTATTAAATAAAATTAAGGAGGAGTCACCATGAAAGAAATATGGAGGACAACTAAAATAAGTAAATATTATAAAATAAGCAATTTGGGAAGAGCTATGAGTATAGATAGGGTTATATCATATTTAAAACAAGGTAAAGTAAGAAAACTAAATGTAAAAGGTAAAATTCTTAAACAAAAGATTAATGATAAAGGATATTGTAGTATACAAATACAAGATGCTGAAAATAAAATACACAAAGTTGTTTTAATACACAGACTTGTAGCTGAAGCTTTTATTGCTAATCCTAATAATGAACCTTTAGTATTACATTTAGATGATAATCCTAGAAATAATAGATATGATAATTTAATGTGGGGAGACCAACAAGAGAATATGAGACAAGCTTCTGAAAGAAACAGAATACCTGATAATTCAGGTAGGTTTAAAAAAGGTCATAAACCTAATCGTACCTCTTTTAAAAAAGGTCATATATCTAAACCCATTTTTCCAGTGGGGTATAAAGCTTATAATGTTAAGAAGTTGGAATGTTCTAATGGATTAATTTTTGATTCATCCTATAGAGCTGCTGACTGGATAAATAAAACTTTATATAATAATACACATAAAATAACCTCTATATCTCAAAATATACGAGCTTGTGCTAATGGAAGAAGAAAAACGGCTTATACATTTACTTGGAATTTTATTTAGTAGTTCAGAGACTATCCCATAAAAGGGAGTACACTACCTAGTGGAGTGGAAATGCAAATTACCCTATTTAAATATAGAGTAGGGTAGAGATATAGTCCGATACTTTATTGAAAAATAGAGCAGTCTAGCATAGACGGGTAGGAAGTAACGATTCTTACCGAACTTTTGATTCCTATTGGGAGAATGACAGAAATAAGTGGAGCTTTTAGTTCTACCAAAACAACTGAAGCAATACACATAATGAGAAATGCAATTTATAGAAATAGCTTTAACGTTTTATTTCAAGATGTAGAAGGAACAAGTGGTAAAGAAAATGGAGAACCAGATGAAAAGTATTTTAATGCTTTAGGAATAGATGTTAATGACTTTATTTATAGCAGACCAGATAGTTTAGAAGAGTGTACTCAAATGATATTAAATGCTCAACAAAGTGGACAAGTTCAAATGGCTATTTGGGATTCTTTAGCTATGACTGAACCTAATAAAATATTAGATAAAGATATGGAAGATACAGTTCAAATGGGGGTAAAACAAAGGTTAGACAATGAGTTTTTTAGTAAATATCAACTCAATAATAATAGATTAGTAAGAGAAGGGAAAATACCCTTCACCCTTGTAGTAATAAATCAATTAAGAGAAAAGATAGGTGCAATACACCAGGACCCTGAATATACACCAGGGGGGCGTGGTAAAAGCTTTGCAAGTTCTGTTGAAATACGATTTAGACAAGGTGATTGGATAAAAGAAAAAGACAAAATAGTTGGACAGGTAGTTAAGTACAAAATTAATAAGAACAAGACCTATATGAGAATGAAGTCGGGAGAGTTTGATATTTATTTAGATGAAAATAATTTAGGTGTTCCAAAGTTCTATACTGATAATGAAAAGTCCCTTGTAATAGAAGCTGTTCAGTATGGACTAATAGAAAAAAGGGGCGGTTGGTATTATGTTGATAATGAGAAGTTTCAAGGTTTAGATAAAGTTTTATCCTATTTACGAGAACACCCCAAAGTGGTAGATAAGTTTCGGGAACAAATACTTGATTTAGATAAAAAGGTGAAATGATATGGGAAAGATACAATTCACAGAAGGGTCACAAGATATTCGGGAAAGAGTAAAAAAGTATGCTAGATTTAGCAGAAGTTGTGATAACTGCAATGACTTCTATCAAGCACCTAGAGATACCGAAGAACTTTGTCATAATAATAATGTTCTTCAATATGATATATGTTCGGAAGGTAGTAGAGTTTATTGTAGTTTCTGGAATGGAGTAAAGAAAGGAGTAGATTAATATGATAAATGAAAATATGATAAATGAATATGTATTAAGTGCTAATAAAATGAATGGTGTAGTATTAATTCCTGCCAATTTACCTATTTCTGTCATGCAGAAAGTAGGAGAAAAAAGAAAGATTTAATGTATAGAACTACTTGTTATGTAGATTATGATAATGTTACAGATGTTATTTCTTTTGTTATACCAGATTAGAAAGGGGAAGACATGTTAGATTATATATCATGCAACTTAACTTATTATAAGAAAGGCAATGGAAAAGGGGATAAGAAATATTCTAATACTTTTAAGATTTTGTTTTATTCTATTATAGAATATATAAGATTTAAAAGAGAAGATAAAAAACCTGTAGATGAATTACAACTTAAAAGAAGAGAAAAACGAAATAAAGAAAGGTGGTATTAATATGAAATTATTAGTGGGAGAAAGAAGAAGTGGAAAGACAACAGAGTTAGTTAAAAAGTCACATAAAGATTGGACATATATAGTGTGTTTAAATCGTCAACGTGTAGAAGTAATAGAAGAAGTTGCAAGAAAGTTAAAGTTAGATATACCTTATCCTATAACTGTACATGAATTACCTACTCAACAACATTGTCATTGGATAAAGAAAGTGTTGGTAGATGACATGGATGAGATATTAGAGAGTTTAATTAGTAAGCCTATAGATTTAGCTACTACATCATGTGAAATAATAAAGAAAGCTAATACTTTACAAGAATATTTAAATTATCATAAAGCAATTAAGAATATATTTCTTAGGTCACACTTTAAACTAACTATAAATCCTATTCTTTTTAATTGTGATTTAGAACTGTTTCCAGAATTAAAAAGATATGAACCACCTTATGAATTTGGTAAAGAGTTATTGAGTATTTTAAAAGATATTCATATTTATTTTAAAGAAAAAGTATTACCTGAAGATTTTCCTCATGCTTTTAATAGTGCTACAGATGTTACACTTGCTATCATAAACTATGAAAAATGGAATAAAGTTAAATTAGGTGATGTGTGGTTAGCTGCTTTTGGTGTAAGTGAAAATAAAAAAGCTATATCTATATGGAATAAGTATAAAGGAATAAATCAGGAGAAGTTTAATATTACAGATGATTATATAGATACTAATTTTAAGTAAAGGGTGATTTATTATGATAACAGATATGATAATAAAAGTATTAAAGGCTAATAATATAGATTCAATAGTAGCAGTTCCTATAGTATGGCTTTTGTTAAGTATACTTATAGGTGTTGTCTATACGAGTAAAAGATGGACTGTTTTTGATTTAGAAGAAGGACATTTATATGTAGCAGATATTCTAGTAGGATTAATTTGTTTACCTGTAACTATAATTGTAGGATTATGCTTGGGTACTAACAAATTGATTCATATAAAAATTAAGTAAAGGGGGTAAAATAAATGCCTAGTATAATGGCTACTGGTTTTGTTTCAGAAGAACAAGAAATGTATTTAATGAAGAATGACCCTACTTTGTATAAAGCAGTATTAAAGAAACATGGACATTGGGGACAGAAAAGAACTTATAAACAACCTAGTAAAATACAAACAAAAATGAGGGGTGAATAAAGTGGATGAACTTGTTAAGAAGTTAAATGTAGAGGTAAATAAAAAATATGTAGATTCGGGAAAAAAAAAGATATTGGATTTAGATACTATTAATGGTTTATTAAATGCAGAAATTAAATGGGCAAAGACACATGAAAAAGATAGATTTAATTTAACGGTTGAACAAGTAAAATGGTTTATTAAAGGTTTAGAACAAGCTAAAGTAATATTAACTCATGCAGAGGAAAATAAGGAGGGGAATAAATAATGAGTTGTGATTATTGTAGAGAAATATATACTAATCCAGATGACCTAGAAGGAACAGACGGAATTTTATATAATGAAAAAGAACAAGCCTATTATCATTATGCAGAATATTTTCAAGGTGAGAAAGTAAGTATACCTATTACTCATTGCCCTAATTGTGGAGAAGAACTTGGAGTTGTAATAATTAGAATAAATAAACGAAAATCAGACCTTGTGAAACTATTAAATTTGATAGACTATTGTAATTTATATCAATTAAAATTGTTACAATATAACGAAGGAAATTCTGGTGAACTAAGTTATGCTTCAGCTATAGATACTGATAATAAAGTATGCAATTTAATTTATATGGGTAAATGGCAGTTTCAAGGTGTAATTAAGAAAGGAAGTAACAAAAATGAGTGATTTATTAAGTAGACCTGGAACACTTAGAGTTAGTAGAAGTTTAATTGAACATGACCCCGAAGGGTTATTAATTATGTTGAAAGATGTATTGGTAGTTAAGATTGAGGATGAAGCTTTTACACCTAATGCTATTTATTATGGCTATTCTAAACATTTTGATGTACAGGAGGGTGACAGTATTCCACCTAGATATTGGTTTTCTATTATAGATGGTAAAGTAGAATGGCGAAAAGCAAATACTTATAATAGAGAAGATGTACATGATATGATGGCTAAACTAAGAACAGATATGAAAGAAGATTTTTTGCAATTAATACATCAGGTATATGGTCAGCATCATAGTAAAGAAGGGAATGAAAATCTGGATGAATGTAAAGAAAAAGTCACAGATACAGGAAAAAAGAGTAGCTAAAGAAATAAATGGACAACCTACCATAGCAAGTGGAGCAATCTGGACGCAAAAAGCGGATGCAAGAGCAGATTTATTTTTGTGTGAATGTAAGACAACAGATAAAGCTTATTATCCTTTACAAGTAAAAACATGGTTAAAGATAGAAAAAGAAGCATTGAAAGATAGTATAAGAACTCCTATTATGTGCATTGATTTAAGAGGTGGAAAGAATAAAATTGCAGTAGTTAGATATTTAGATTTAATTAGTTTGGATATTCCAGACCATGTTCAGTTTTTGGGTAATGCACAACCAGAAATAATAGAGAATAAAAGCTATAGAATAACTCCAGATTTTACTTATCAGTTAGCTAATTATGATACTAGAATGTACATTAAAAGGCATGACTTTAAATTTGTGGGAGTAAACGACCATCAAAGAGCAACTAGAAGTATTCATTTAGTAATGCTTGAATGGGATGATTTTCTAAGATTATCAAAGGAGGATTAATATAGTGGGTAATTATAATGATGACTATATAAAACAGCAGGAAGATAAAAAGAAATGGTTAGAAAATTTAAAAGTTGGGAATGAAGTAGCTTGTTATAGTGGTGGTTGGAGTAGACCTACCTATTCTTTAATTGTAGTAACAAGAGTAACTAAGACATTGATAGTTACAGATGCAGGGCGTTTTAGAAAAGATAATGGAGTAGCTTACGAAAAATATGGTTCTAATTCTATTCATCCTGTAACTAAAGAAGTAAAGGATGAAATACTTAAACAAAGATTAATTTCTACTATATCACCTAAATTAGATAAATTGAAGTCAACTTTATATGAATATGAATTAGATATTTTACTTAATTTTAATACTCTTATAGATAAAACTATGCTAAGAAATGGAGAAACAAAATGAATAATTTAATTGTATGCCATTTACAGGTTGGTTGTGATAATTATGATTGTCAATGTGACATATGCAGAAGAAATGATATGGCTAAACATCCTAAGTATGATTGTTATGAAAATAAAGTAATAGAAAAAATGGGAATTGGAAAGGAGAAATATAATGGCTAATTGTAATCAAGTTAACTGTGCTAATGTTGCCACAGTAAAATGTATAATGTGTAAATACAACACTGTTACTATTAATAATGGTAATAACTTTGATATGTACAAAGCAGTATCACCTCTTAACTCTAAAATGCGAAGAATTATGCAAAGTAGCTTTGTTCAAGGAATATTTTTTGTTGGTGGAATGATTTGGGGGTTACTAAAAATATTATGTAGTATTATAGGATGGCTAGTTTTATTAGAATCAATTTATTGTCTGTATAAAGGTTTATATCTTCAAGCTTTTTATTTCTTAATCTTTGGAATGTTTGTAATCTATATAGATGACAAAGGAGGGGATAAATAATGGTTGATTGTGAATTTGCAGAAAGATGTGCAAATGAAGATAGTGAGTGTGATTTTTGTTGTTATAATCCCGAAGCTTGCACACAAAATTTATTTGAACCAAAAGAAGGTTGTTTTGATTTAACAGATGAAGAACAAGACAGGATGCAAAGTTAAGGAGGGAAATAAATGAGTTTAAATAATATTTTTAAAGTGATGAAGACAGATGGATTAGTGGTTAAACCCCTAGAGAAATATTTACTAGGTTTAAATACCTTAGATAATGATAGAGCAATTAATGTTAATGCACCTAGTCAATTGGGTGGATGCTGTAGAAGTAATTTTTATTCCCGAATGAAGTACCCTAGAGATTGTTTAATAGACCCTAGAACAAGACGGATATTTAACAATGGGGATTATGTTCACATTAGACTACAACAGTACCTAGAAGGAGCGGGACTTCTCTTAATGAGAGAAGTTCCCCTTATAGATACAGAATTGAACATACAAGGTCATACAGATGGATTTTTAAATTTAGATAAAGTAAAAAATGCACATAAGATAAAAGATTTAAAGATACTGGAGATAAAGTCTATTAATGATAATGCATTTAGCAAATTGAAAGATGCCAAAGAGGAACATAAAATACAAGGAACTACTTACTTGTATTGTACTGAAAGAAGAAGACAATATTTGAGAACAAAATATAAATCGGAAGAAGAATTTAAAAAGAGTAGTCTGCACAGAATGATTAGATTTAAAAATAGATTTAGTTATTTAAAAGGTGGACACAAACATACTAAAGCAGAAAAGATAACATTACAAGTTAAGCTATGTTTGAAAGCAGATAATATTTTATTTCATACAGTTAATCCAATAACAGATGTTGTTTTCTTATATGAGGATAAAAATAATCAGGAACTTAAAGAATTTTTGGTAAGTAGAAATGAGGAAACAGTAGACTATATTAAAAATTATGCTAAGAAATTAAACGCTTATTGTAACAATAAAGAATTACCTCCTAGAGAGGGAACAAGTAAATCTTGTAATGATTGTAGATGGTGCAATTATAGGAATACCTGTTGGGTGGTGTAAAATGCTAAAAGTAATAGTTAAGATTTTATTTGATATTTTTATGACCTGGTTTATTTGCATATTAATTATGATATGTATTTTGTTATTCTTGTATATGTATTCTAAATTATAAGGGGGAGATTATTATGTGTGAATATTGTGAAATGAAATCAAATGGAATGGGTCAGACTTATTATTCAGGAAGGGTTAATTTGGATGATGATACAGGTATAATGGCTATTACAGATAAACATCAATTAGCTGTCAATATTGGTGGTGGTCGAATAAATGCACCTATTAAGTTTTGTCCTAATTGTGGAAGATTTTTAAATGGTGGTTCTAATGATTTGTTAACCACAGGACAAATGAAACAGCAATTAATTGAACAAGCTAAACTAATAGAAGATTCTCGAAAAGAGATAAAGTATTTGCAACAATTTGAGCCTAAAAATCATATGTTGGGAATACCCGTAGACAAAATAAAAATGCAGGAGTTAAAACATCAATGTATAGATTTAATAATTAAACTTACTAGAGATAATATCTTAAAGCAGCTAACACCTTCTGAAAAGATGTTTTTAGTAAGAATGAATCAACAGTTACTAAAGGATAATGTATCTAAAGATGATTTACACCAAATAATAAATTCTTTTGCTAGGTTGCTAGAAAAGTATAAAGATAATACTCTAACTTATTCTGAAGTATTAGCTAAAATTGATAATAATGAAATGTATGAAGAAGTTGAGGACAAACCTAAAATGGATACTTTAATAATTATTAAATTGAATGATAAAATTGAAACATATCTTGGAGACAATATAAGAGGGGTATATTTAGAACTGCAAATTGATGCTATAAATTTAGAACCAACTTTAAGATTTAAGAAGTTAAAAGGTAAACAACTAGCAGAAGAATTTAAAAAATTGGTGGTATAGTTATGAAAAAGTTACGTAGAGTTTCTAAAGGTATTAACCCTAAAAAGGTAGTAAAAGAACGGCAGAAGAATTTAGTAGATTTTATATCAGATTCAGTAAAAGACAAAGGGGTAGTAATATTTACCCCTGACACAAATTTAAATATAAATAATGATTATTTAACCTTACCTTCGCAACTTTCAGAAGTAAAAAGTAGAGAATTAGGAGATTATCTAAATGCTTTTACTCAACAACAAATGTATATGAGAACTTTGTTAGGATGGCAAGAATTAGTTGTAGAACAAACTAAAAGAGAATACTTTGATAGTTGTAATACTCTTTATAATGATTTAACAGAAAAGAATAAAAAAATGAGTGAAACAGCAAAAGAAAGAATAGTTAATAATACTCCAGAAGTAAAACCTTATTTCATTAAATATAAAGATGCTAAAGAAAGATTAAAGTTAATGCAATATTCTATGGAAAGTATCGGGGATGCAATATTTTTATTATCAAGAGAAATATCCCGAAAGAGTGGAGATATAACAATAGAAGGGAGAAATAATAATGTGCAAGAAAAATAAAGAAACGGTTTATATTTCTGGTAAAATAACTGGTTTAAAAGATTATAGAAAGAGATTCAAAGAGGTAGAAGATAAATTAACAGCAGAAGGTTATTTATGTATGAACCCTGCTATATTACCCGAAGGTTTTCCTTATAAAGCTTATATATCTATAAGTATAGCTATGTTAGAACAATGTGATACAATTTACATGATGGATAACTGGAAGGATAGTGAAGGTGCTAAATTTGAATTAATGTGTGCTAAACTATTGGGTAAGAAAATAATGTATGAAAGAGGTGATAAGTAATGTTTAAAGTTAGAGTTAAATGGGACAAAATAACTCATCAATGGGAATTAAGTAGCACTGAAATTGAAGCTTATGCTTGTGGTGATACTTTTGAGGAAACTTTAGATATGTTAGCAGATAATATTATGGCTTTACGAGAAGACTACTTTAATAATATAAAGACATATTTAAATATTCCAAATATGAAAAAGCAATATCCTTATTATTTATGGATAAAGGCATACAGTAAAGAAATGCTTTTAGAATTGTTAAAAGAAGATATAGTATAATAAAGAAAAGAGGTGATAAAATTGGCAAGAAAAAAGAGTAGTAAAAAAGGTGGAAATAAAACTAAATTTAAAAGTCCTGGTCATTATACTAAAGCAGATAGAAAGAAGATACCTACTTCATCTTTTGCAGGACCACATCAATCTTTCCCTATAGTGACACAGCAAGATGTTTATGACGCGGCTAGGTTAACTGGTCATGCTAGTAATCCAAATGCAGTAAAAAGTAAAATAAAAAGAATAGCTAAGAAAAAAGGGTTTAAATTGCCTAAATCTTGGAGAAAAAAGTAGTTGACTAAGAAAAATTAAAGGATTATACTTTAAACGTAAAGTTAAGTAATACAATTTTTAACTTTTAGCTATTTAAGATTCTATTTATCAACCATTTAACAAATACCCCATAGACAATAAAAACACCTAATTAAATTTAAAAAAGGAGGAATATGAATGAGTATATCTGTAGAAGATGCTAAGAAACTCAATCTGGATGAACCAGTAGTTTTAGTTGACCCTCAACAGAACAAGCCAGTACAAGGCGTGATAAAGGGTTTACAAGAAAATGATGATGGCACAGATGTTGATGTTACTGTTAAGTACCCAACAATAGCAAAGAACACATTTAGTGCTAAAGATTTGAGTTTACCTGGTCAGGAAGTAGTTCCTAATGGTCAAGGTGAAGCACCAGAACAAAAGTAGAGAGTTCAAAACATTTAATAAATAATCTAATGAAATATGTGATTTATTTGTTATTAATAATGAGATTGGAGAATCAATTTTTGGTTGATTGAAAATAAGAGGTATTTTCTACCTCTTATTTTATTGCAATTTATTACTTAATAGTTGTATAATGTGGTCAGGAGGTAGATAACAATGAAATTAAAAAAAGTATCTAAAGTAGAAAAGAAACCAGTAGTTAATAAGAAAAAGAAGATAAGAACTAGAAAACAAGTAAAAGCAGAAATGATGGCTTTACGAAGAATTATTTTGGACAACCATAGAGCCACACCAGAACAGAAAGAAAAATTGGAAAGTTTACAGAAAGAATTAAAAAGTAAAATTGGTAGAAGTTCAAAGAATAAAGGAGCTAATTATGAAAGAAATTTAGCTAAATTATTCAATGAAGCATACAGAATAGAATTGAAAAGAACTCCCCAAAGTGGCGGATTTGCAAAGAAAAGTAGTAAAGCAGATGATTTTCGGGGAGATATAATAACAGTAGATAAAGATATAAACTTAAAGCTTCATATAGAAGCTAAGAATCATAAAAAAGCTAATATTAATGGATGGTTAAAACAAGCCAATGATGATTGTCCAGAAGGAAAAATACCTATTGTAATATGGCATAAGGAAAATACTAATCCTAAAGTTGGTGAACAAGGAAATCAACAGGATTTAGTTCTAATAGATTTGAAAGACTTTTTTAGGTTAGTACCAAAGGCAAACATTATAGAAGAGAAACGAGGTAAATAACATGGTTCATATTGCAGAAATTATTGGATGCCTAATTGGCATAGGAGTAGTACTCTGTTGTTTTTATGTTGTCAGAGTTGAAGGTACATCAATGCTCCCTACGTATAAGCGTGGTGATATTCTTTTAGCTACACGAGTATTTTCAAGAAAACATCTTGAAATAGATAGTGTTTATATAATAAAAACATCTAAGTTTTATAATTCAATAATATTTAAAAAGATGTTTCCTCATAAATTTATTATTAAAAGATTAAAAGTTTGGGATGCCAAACATCATTTAGTATGGATTGAAGGGGATAACAAAGCAGAATCATATGACAGTAGATATTTTGGTTTTATCACAGAAAAAAGTATTGTAGCAAAAGTATTGTGGCAAATAAAGAAGAGTTAAAATAACAACTAATACAGGAGGAATGATAGAAATGGATAAGAAGAAAAATATATTAAAAGTAGCGGGTAAAAGTAATGTCTCTAAAGTATCTGGAAGTATAATTAAAAGCATAGAAGATAACAAAGATGTTGAACTTCATTCAATAGGTGCTAAATAGCATTGGCTCCTAGTAAAAAACACTGCGAAATTAAGCGGGAAGGCTGAAAAGTTAATCCGAACCGAAGGCGTGTTGTAAAAACACTAAGCTATGTATGAATGGCATAGCTATAAGCTTAAAAACTTAGTCAGGGGCAGAGCATAGGGAGTGAACCTATAATTATAGAATATAATCTCCTCACGAGGTCGCAGTAATCTATTTTATTTCTTGCACAGTTTGATTAAATATGTTAATGTTAATATGTAATTAATCAAACAAGTAAGGAGTGATTAACATTGTCTAATCAATATAGTAAGCAAACTTTAGCTAATATACTTACAAAAGAATATCTTGAAAAAGAATATGTGCAAAAACGAAGATTTATAAAGGATATATCATTAGAGGTTGGTTGTAGTTTAAATTCAGTTAGAAACTATTTAAAGAAATATAATATAGATATAGAAAATAGATATGAAGATAGACAAACCTTTAAAGGTTTAAATCCTGCTAGAAAAATAATGACTAAAGTTTATTTAAAAGAAGAATATGTGCATAAAAATAGGTCACTAAATAATATAGCTAGAGAACTAAATTGCTCTAGTGCTTTAGTCAAAGAAATGCTTTTAACACATGGAATAAAAGTAGACAAGCTAAAGTATGGTGAAACTTTTGAATTGTGCAATGGAGTTTCAGAAAGTCATGGTTATTTATTAGTCTATATGCCTAATCATAGATTAGCGGATAAGAAAGGTTATGTAAGATTACACATATTACTAGCAGAGCATTATTTTAATAGACTAGTTAAAAAAGGTGAAGTTGTACATCATAAAAATTTTAATAAATTGGATAACACACCTGATAATTTAGTTATTATGACTAAAAAAGAACATGACAGACTTCATGCTCAATTAAGATGGGATAATGATAATTTTAGATAGATTAAAAAGATATGCCGAACTAATACAAATATAAGTATTAGAATTATAGGATAAAAAGCCTATAAGATAACATTATGGCTGCTGTAAATCAAGGTGCAAAAGCAATAGCTACTGCAAGAGGAATAATGGCTACAAAAGGATATGACATTTTAGTTAAAATTGGCTTTGATGAAGTAGAGATTGAGGGAGAAACACGAACTATGCTGAAGTTTATTTTAGTTGTACAGTAATGGTTCATCTAGGACATTTTATAATATTTAAACATAGTGGTGGGTTTATTGTTTATAATGAACATAAACCCTTTCATCATAAAGGTATTAAAGGACATTCTCATTTGCGGAATTATTCTAGTGCTAGATATGCAGTTATTTGCGTAAAGCAGAATAAAATTCCTCGAAAGTGTTCTTTAAGATATTTAGAAACATTAATAAGACTTTCGGAAGATGAAAAGTATATAAAGAAAGTACAACAATTAATTAAAACTAGAAAACAAAAAGGAAAGAAACAAAAACCAGTAAAGAAAAAATTAAAGTAAAAATATATGGAGGTAATTAATATGGAAAATAACTTATTATATAATGGAGGGGCAATAGTTAGTGTAACAAAGGTATTTAATGACATTTCATGTTCTCATTTCTTAAAAGAGTATCAAGGTAAAGAAGGTGTTAAATTTGGGTACTAAAAGAGTTATAATATCCAAAGAACAGCTTCAAGAATGTCTTGATTTAGGTTTAACAAGAATAAAGATGGCAGAAAGATTTAAATGTGGTGTAGTTACATTAGATAGAAATATGAAAGCTAATGGATTAGAATATCTTAAATCTAGTCATTTTAATAGTGGTGAAGGTAATCCTGCCAAAAGACCTTCAGTTAGAAGAAAGATAGCTAATACTGTTGCAACTTTATGGGAAGATGGTTTTTATGACAATAGAATAGATGGTATGAGTTATAAAACAGGATTTGATGACCCTAATTATAAAGGTCATAAATGGGATTATAGAGATTATCTTGCTAAATATCAGGATATAAATGTATGTGCTGAATGTGGTAGAACAATAAAAGATAGTAAAATTGATGTTCACCATGTGGATGAAAACCATGAAAACTGGTTAATCACTAATTTAAAACCTTTATGTGTTAAATGTCATCAAACTAAACATTATAAATCTATGAAAACTCCTTATGTAACTATAGGTATTAAAAGCCATTTTGATTCTGCTCATAATCTTTTAAACTATAAAGGTAAGTGTTCTCGAATCCATGGACACCGATATTTTTATGAAATTAAAATTAAGGATAGAATAAATAGAGAAACAGGAATGGTAATGGATTTTAAGGTTCTGAAAAAACTTATAAAAGAAGGATTTGAAGAAGTAGTTGACCATGAATATTTAAATTATGTTTTACCTTTTAATACTACAGCAGAAAATATGGTAGTATGGATGTTTGAATTTTTAAGTAAAAGGCAATTAGTAAAAGGTATACAAGAAATTTCTTTATGGGAAACTCCTGAATGTATAACTACATTTACTTATAAAGATTTATTAAGAAGCTACATGGAAAACAAATTAGATTGTTTTACTACTAATTTTGAAGAAGATACAAAGAATTTTGACACCCAGTTAGTTGAAGATAATTTAGCAAAGAAAATGCAGGAGCAAGTATTTATTTATTGTGGTGAACGTCAACAATTGGGTAAAACTACTGGTTTAATTAATCAAGTAAGAAAAGATTCAGATGGAATACTAATTGTAGCTAATAGAGTAACTTCTAAACTGATTTATAGTAGATTTGGTATGAGAAGAAATAAAGTTTGGACATTAAAAGAATTAATGCAACATTCACCAGAGAGATTTAATTTGTATATAGACAATTTAACTCCAGAGCAAAGAGTAAATTTATTAAATTATGTTAATAGGAATAAAGGTTACTATATAATCAGAAATATGATTATAGAAGCATAAAAGAGGTGACAATTAATGATATATTATCAGAATATCTTTACAAGTATTCAAGGAGAAGGATATGATTCAGGGAAACCTTGTACCTTTGTTAGATTATATGGTTGTAACTTACACTGTAAGTATTGTGACCAGATACAGACAGAGAAAGATAGAAAAACAATTTCGGTAAAAAGAATGGTTGAATTAGTAAGAAGTAAGCATATACAGAATGTATGTATTACTGGAGGTGAACCTCTATTACAATCAGAAATATTTGAAGTTATTTATGAATTAGTTAAAGCTAATTATAAAGTTAGTATTGAAACCAATGGATGTTGTCTTATACCAGATGACCCTTACGCCAGGTCATTTAAGTATGTTATGGATGTTAAAGGACCTTCTAGTGGAATGGTGGCAAAGAATATTTATAGCAACCTGGATATACTTCATGCAGAAGATGAAGTTAAGTTTTTAATTTCAGATAGAAAAGACTATGACTTTGCTTTAAAAACAATGCAGAAGCACCCTATTAAATCTAAAATACTATTTAGTCCAGTAATGGCTAAAGGGAAAGCTACCATTGGAAAAGAACTTGTGCATTGGATGATTGAGGATAAATTAAATAATGTTAAGTTGCAGATTCAGCTTCATAAAGTGGTTGGGGTAATGTAGTATGAAAAAGAATGATGTGGTAGACCAGTTTATAATATTTATGATTGTTGTTTATGCTATAACCTTTATTATATTACTGTGGTAAGTGATAAAATGACTAAAAAGAAACAAAAACCTTTTATGGATATACAATTAGATATAACTAAAGAAGGAGTTAAATATGGAGTAACAATATCTAAGGATGAAGATGGTTACTTTGCTAGAACACATAGAGCAAGTTCAAGAAAAAGATATAGCAGTAAAAGAGCCATTCCTAAAAGTGTATTAAAAAGTGTAGAAAGGACTGGTTAAAATTAATAAAGATAGAATAATTGAATGTAGTGTAAATGTGGCTTTTAGATTAGTAAGAAGTCTTTTCTTTCTATTAATGATTATTGGGTTACTTTCACTACTTAATATATGTGGAACAGACCCTTTAAAGAATAATTTACTTAAACTCATATTTTTAAGTATTCTTACTGAAATAATGGTAACACAAATATTTTATACAAATGATATAACTAATCAACTAAATAGATTAAAAGAAAGGGATGATAGTGAATGTCCCAAAAGAAAATGACAAGAACGGAAATATCTAAAAAGCCTAACAATGAAAAGATTAAAGTATATGCAGGTGGAGAAGTAAGAACAATAACCTTTAGACAATTAAAAAAGAATATGGGTATACCTGATAGAAGTGGGGGTGATAATATGGGTAAGTGTAAAGGTGGAAAGAAATCTTCGGGTTCTAAAAAGAAATCTAAAAGTAGCAAATAAAGGAGTATATAACAATGCTAAACAAATATAATTGGTACAATAAAATTAAGGATAAAAGAATAGTATTACTTCAAAGTGGGGGATTAGACAGCAATATTGTAGCAGCTTTACTATCTTATTATCATTTTTCTATACAGCATCTATTTATAGATTATGGTCAGAATATGCTAGAGCAAGAAAGGAAAAATGCTAGACTAATAGTAAAACATTATGGTGGGAAACTAACAGAAACTAAAATAGATTTACCCTGGTTAAAAGAAGCCACGAATTTAGTAGATAATGTTGTTAATGATGAAGGAGCAATAGGAAAGTTTAATACCTATGATGTGGGAACTTATGTACCTTTAAGAAATCATGTACTATTAAGTATAGCAGGTTCTTTAGCTGAAGCCTATAAAATACCTAATATAGCTTGTGCTTTTGATGGTTGTCAAAATATTCTAGGAAAACCTACAGGTGGAACAACAGATAAACACCCTAAATTTATACACAGGATTGAACAATCTATTAATGAAGGTTCAGCTATGTATCATATTGAACATAAACCTATCCAGATACTAACACCTATTATGAATTTTTATAAAACAGATACGATTCAGTTAGGTTTAGAGTTAAATGCAGATATGTCTATTAGTTGGAGTTGTTATAATAAGGGAGATAAACCTTGTGGTCATTGTAGTGCTTGTGAAGATAGAGAAGAAGCCTTTAGAGTATTAGGAATAGACGACCCCGCTTTATCTGAAAAATAAGGTTGTTTTAATTCTTTATTTGTATTACAATATAACTATAGAAATTAATTAAGGAGGGATGTAAAATGTCTAGTACATCAGGAAGTCCAGGTCAGAAAAGAGCTAATAAAGTATTTGGTGGAAAGAAGCTTTCAGCAGGAAATGTTACTTTAAAAGGTAATAATAAGTTGCGTGGAAATAATGGTAATACACAATCAAAAGGTAAATAAGTAAGTAAACAGAAAGGACATTTAATTATGTCCTTTTTTTGTGTTATAATTTATTTAAATAACATTTAGGAGGAATTTAATATGAATTTAAACGAAGAATTAAATGAAGGTAAAAAGCAGTTAATAGAAGATAAAGTTGGGGAAATAATGAATATTTTAGATTTATCTCTTACAGATGATAATAGAGAAACACCTAGAAGAATAGCTAAAATGTTAGTAGATGAATTATTTAAAAATAGAAATGGTAATAATATAGAAGAATTAAATAATCAGATGAAGCTATTTAATTCACCAGAATATCCTGACCTTGTAGTAGTTAAAGATATTCCTTTTCATTCTGTTTGTAGTCATCATTGGTTGCCCTTCTTTGGGAAAGTTGCAGTAGGATATATACCTAATAAGAAAATAATTGGATTAAGTAAAATACCTAGAGTAATAAAATATTTTAGTCAAAAACCACAAGTACAAGAAAGATTAACAAATGAAATAATGGAGTATTTATGTAAAGTAATTCAGCCACTATATATAATTGTGTATATGTATGATGTTAGGCACACTTGTATGACAGTTAGAGGTATAGAAAGTGAAGGAGTAACAAATACTTATGTAGATACCTATGACGAAGATAAAGTTAATTTAACTAGCATGATTAGATACAAAGAAAGATTTTTAGGAATGGTGGGGAAATAAATGAAACTAAAGAAAGTGGGGAAAAAGCATCTAAAGAAACTTAAAAAGATTAAACCAAAAGAAAATAAATATGATAACATAAAAGATATTGTGGACAGAAAACAACCTTTTAGATTGATTTATTCGGGAGTAGAAGGAAAGAAGTATTTCACTATTCTATATAACATGGGAATAAAGAACTATTTAATGTCCTATCATTATATTAGAGAGAAACATATTAAAATGTCTAAATATATTGATATGGGATTAAAATTTTTCATTGATTCTGGAGCATATACTTACCAAAATGATGAAAAGTATCAGGATTATACTGAAGAACAGTGGGAACAGCAAATAAAAGAATATTTAGATTGGGCGAGAGATAATAAAGAGACTATATTTGCAATAGCTAATTTAGACTTAGAGTATCTAGTAGGACAAGAAACAGTATGTAAATGGAATGAAGAATACTTTGAACCATTTATGCTTGAAACTGGTATACCTGTATGTTTTATATGGCATGATGTTACTGGTATAGAAGAATGGGAAAGATATTGTGAAAGATATTCCTATGTTGGTTTTCCTTGGTTACTAAATGAAGGTTTATATGGTGGTGGTTATAATAGATGCAGTAAGTTATTAAAGATTGCAGAAAAGCATAATACATTAGTTCATGGTATGGGTATGACTAGAGCATCTATGTTAACTAAACTTCCTTTTTACTCTTCTGATTCTACTACATGGAAAATGGGACTAGAATATGGGAACTTTCTTGTGTTTACTGGTAAGAATATACGGCAGATAAAGAAAGACCAATATGATACAGCAGTTAGATACATGAAGAATTATAAACCATCCCTAAAAATAGATTATAAGAAGCTGTATGACTATGATGTGGAACAGGTGGTACAAACTTGTGCTTATGCTTTTATTTTAGCAGAAAAGTATATACAAACAAGATTAAGAGCTAGAATGTATTGGTTAAAACCAGAACAAATTGAGCAATCAGTAAATGATATTGAATTTCCTTCCCCTGATTATTTACTTAATGAACTATCTGAAGATGAAACAGAGTATAAAGAATGGGCGAAGAAGTTTAATATTAATCCAGATAATGAGGATGTAAACTATGTTAAGAATAGTATTATAGATATTACTTGCTTGTTAAATTGGGATGATGAAGAATATGAAGAAGCTATTCAACATTTTTATCCTAGTGATGATACCCTTAAAGAAGTTTATGACCTCTACATTAATAAACCTTGTGATTCCAAAGAAGAAATGCTTTCAGACCTCATTGGTTTTTGTACAGATGTAATAGAAGGGAGAAATGATAAACTTCTAGTGGCAGGTACTAACTTTGATAGAATGGCTAAAGAAAGAGATAACTATATAACAGATGAAGAATATGAATATGTAGATGTTCCAAAAGAAGAAGTTCAGCAGGAATTACACAAGCTTTTACCTTCCCCAGATGATACTAAAAGCATAGCACCAGAAATAGATAATATGGATGATGAAATCTTTAGTAACTTAGAAATAGTTCCTGTAAGAGATAAAAAAGGTAGATTCTTAAAAGGGCAAAAGAAAGTAAGAAAGAGAAAGAACATTTATTCAGAGAAATATCCTAAGTTAATTTGTAGTACCTGTTATGCTGCACAAACTTGTCCAGAGTACAAAGATGGCTATGTATGTGCTTATAATAGAATGTTTAAGCGTTTTGACTGCCGTAACCCTAATGACATAATAGAAGCCATACAGGGTATGATTAATCTTAATATGGAACGTATGCAGAGAACAGCTATATTTGAAATGCTAGATGGTGGTATGCCTGATGGGAATGTAACGAATTTTATAGACCAGAATGTAAAGTTACTTACTACTTTAAAGACTATGTATAAAAATGATAGTGAGTTAATGAAACATACCAGAACTATTAATGCAGATGGAAGTATGCAAGAAACCACTAGTATCAAACAAGGTGGTGGGGGAATAATAGAACAGATGCTAAAAAGTATGACTATGCAACAAAATACTAATAATGAGGATGAAAATGATAAAGAAGTTTAACTGTTTGACTTTAATATCCAGAGAATTTATAATAAGCTCATACATTGAGAAATCAGTGTACAAGCTTATTTTTTTATAAAGGGGAGATTTAAATGTTAAGAGTGATAGTTACTAAGAATGAGAAAGCAAAAGGTTTAATTGGATTTGTAATGAGTGGGGAGAATAAACATAAAGTATGTTTCTTGGACAAGTCTATTGTTATACCAGATTACTTAACTGGTTGTGGCGTTTATGAATTAAATGAAGATGATTATGTGAATGAAGGTAAAACAATTCATATAAATAACCTAGAGTTTCCTGTTTTACAGCAAGTAGCAGATGGATTAAATGTTTTATGTAATGCTAGTGTGGACAAGTTGAGCAGAGGTTATGAACCTAATCATCCACAGTGTTTAGTTGGAAAGATACATCCTAGAGCTTACTTTTATGATGTGCATAAAATAAGATATATTGATTTAGCACATAGTCATGATACTTATAAATATGATGCATCCAAACGTATAGTGCAATTGTGGTATATAAATAAACCTTTTAAGCCTATACATGGTGATATTATCTGGATAGATGTTTATTCAGATGAAGGTATTATGAATATGGACAACCCTTCAGCATTGTTTATAAAGCTAATTAAGTAGAAATATTGGGGAGTTAATTCTCCCCTGTTAATCAAAATATAAGGAGGAAATAACAATGAGTAGAAATGTAGAATTAGAAGAACAAGAATTGCAAAAGGAATATGATGTGAAAGAACAAGAGTATGTAGAAATTTCGGGAAGAAAAGCACCTTTACCTAATTTACTCAATATGCTAAAGAAGGGAGAATACAACCTTAGACAAACATGGGATAAACAACAAAAGTTAAAAGAATATCAGAGAGAACAACTACATAAAAGTCAGACAAATGTTTTATTAAATAAAAATAAAAGAAAGACGTTTAAGAAACTGTCTTGTCATATAGAAGAAGGGGATGAATAAAAATGAAGTTAGCAGAAGCAGCTACAATTAATAACATTAATCAAGAAGGAATATTTCGGGGTCAGATTTATATTGCTAACCTTGGAGAAACTATAGGATGTGAACAAAGTGGAGAAAGACCGGTTTTAGTTGTACAGAATAACAAAGGATATAAAAGTCCTACTATAACTGTAACAAGCATTACATCTAGCACAAAGAAGTTACAGAAGTATTGTCCTTATCATACCAATATCATAGTAACAGATGATAGAGCAAAATTTTCGGGATTATATAAAAAAGATTCAGTAGTGTTATGTGAACAAATAAGAACCATATCACGAAAGAGGTTTAAAAAATTTGTGGGAGAATTACCAGATAGTGATATGAAAAGAATAGATAAGGCTTTAATAGTAGCTTTAGGTTTATACAAATAAAAGAAAAAAGGAAGGGTAAACAAATGTTAAATAAGATGTATACTTTGTTATATGGTATGGGTATTGGGGGAAGTGTAGTCTACTTAAATAAAAGTCATTTAGCTAAAGGTAATGATACTATAGTGGGCATACTACTTATTGTATTGATACTGTGTGCAATATATGAAATTGTAGTAAATAGGGAGGAAGAAGTAAAGTGAAAGCTTTTGATAAAATACCAGAATTTATAGACAGGGTTTGTAATTTATGTACAGAAGATGATATTGATTTTAAGTATCGTTATAATGAAATTTCAATGTCTTATACCTTTGAATTTAAAAAAGAAGCTTTTTTAAAAGATATAAAAATAGTTAGAAGTATACCAATAACTTTTACAGCTATAGAAATAATAGATTCTCCTTTTTTAGAAAATCTATTAGAAAGAGTTCAATTAAAGTTGAAAGAACTTCAGGATGATTTAAGAAATGAATTAGATAGAAAAAGAGGGTGGTAAAATGAAAAGAAGTAATAAAAGAGTAGTGTGCAAAGTTAATGATAGTACCAATTTAACTTATGATAAAGAATATAAGGTTTTAATTGATAATCCAGTAGAGGAAGTATATTTAATTAAGGATGACACTGGTAATAAATCAGTAGAGCCTTATTGTGAATTTAATAAAATATCTTTATTAACAAAAAATTAAATGAAGGAGAGATTTATATGAAAGATTTAGAAGTTCAAATGATACGTGTGGAGAATGTGTTAGTAATTAAACTTGTGTATATAGCACCAGATTTAGTAAATAAATTGTCAGAAGAGGATGAAGATAAATATTTTATGCTGAAAAGTCTCAATGGTACTATAACTACTAATGGAACAAGGTTAGATGTGGGGTCAAAAGATGGAATGGTTACAAGCTATCGTTATGATTCAGTTGAAAGTGCTAAAGAAGCAGGAGAAGCTTTCAGACAACTTATTACTAATTTTAATGAAAGAAATAAACCAGAAATAAAAAAATTAGATGTGGAGGAAATAATGTAATGAAATATATAAAGAAATCACAAGTAGTAGAAGCGTTTAAGTGGACAGGAGACAAAGAACAGACAGAAGACCCAGTATGGATTATAGAAGCAATAAAGAATAAAGTTGTGTTTTTTATTAATCAAGGAACAGAGGATGTTGAAATGATAATAAGCTTACCCCATAGTGGTTTAATGACAGCTTATAGGGGAGATTATATCCTTAAAGATGCACAAGGGAATATCACTAGAAAGAATCCAGAAGAATTTCAAGAATTATATATGAAAGTGGGTGAAGATAGTGAAATATAAAAGAAAATCAGGAGTAGTTGATAGTATGAAATGTCCAAAGTGTTTAAAAGAAATTAAGGATAACAATGATAACTTTTGTAAAGAATGTGGGGCAAAATTAAGAGAAACCTGTAATTGTTGGATGAAGAATAAACCTTATAATTGTGGACGAAGTATATGTCCTGGTTATTCTTTACCCTTAGTAGTAAAGCATAGTTAATTAATTAAGAGTACCTTTAATGAGTACTCTTTTTTATTATCTAAAATAGGGGTAGCATTAACGGAGTATATTTAGGGGTATACTTAACTAGGATATTATATATAGGATTTTGTAAGGAGATTTTGTTGATGATTTTGCAGTATATCTTTGAATTTATATCTAGTTAAAACTATCTAAAAAGTAGAAAATTTTCGGGAAAGAATTTAATAATTATTATATTAATTATAGAGATAGATATACATGAAATATATACAGAAATAACACTCAAATACGCCTCAAATATACAGGACAAATACTACTTAATATTTTAACTAATAATAGGTATTTAAATATGTTTTATAAGAATATTACGCTAAATTAATAATTTTATTAAAATCGAATTTTTCCTCAAAAAATGAAAATGTTGCGGTAGAAAATGAACCTTTATTAATGATTATAATAGTAGTAATAACAACAATGATATAAACAATAATAATAATAGTAGTAATGATGATAACAATAATGATTGTATTAAATGAATTCTATACTATTGATTAAACTATTATAATAACTATTATAATAACTATATTAAAAATGAGAAAATGTTGCGGAAGAAATGAAAGTATTAGTAGTTGTTATAAAGAGAGTAAAGATACTAATAGTAATAAGAATAATACATATAGTTATAATGAATATAGATTTATACACTAAAATACCTGATATACGTTCCCTCAACCCCCTTTACACTTCTCTGTACCTAGGCACACTTTTATTAATTTAGTTAATTTTTAAGGTAATTAAGGTTAATTTAGGTCAATTGGAAAAAGAATTACCAATTTATTTTACGAGAAATCAACGTCTAGTGTCAATCTCTACAGGGGTAAAACACTTAATAATTTCCAGTTTTATTTCCAATTCCATAGGTTATCAGGTTATTTTTAATAGGTACAGGCTAGGATTACTCGCCACCCCCTCTCTGAACCACGATTAAAGAAACCTTCTTTTCCGATTTTCTAGGAGCTTTTAAGGACTTTATAATATGATAGGAATAACCTGATTAGGAGTTATATTTTAACTAATTAAGTGATTCTGCATAACTTATTAAGGATATACTTCAAAATGCTCTTATTTAGGATGAATTTCAACCGTCATTAATAACATATAGGTTACTTTTATACAAGTTACTTAATAACATATAGGGTATTCTATTTAATTAGGTTATCTATATTGAATAACTATATTAATAAATATAGTTAGGTTTATTGAAATGAACTTTTACTCTAGGTTACTTTCTCTTTTTTTATTACTTATTACTACTATAAAAAGTAACTCATTAATGATTATTACTATTATATGTTTAGTTATTATTCTTTATTACATCTTATATTATATAGTTATAAAAAGTAGCGTCAATCACACTTTTATCCGCTCATTTACCCACTTTTTAGTCAGGTTACTTGTTACTCTATGAGTTGTTTGTATTATATAGTTAGGTCATGATATAATAACCATATTGAATTATAACTTAAAAAAAAGAATAGGGGCGGTTGAAAATGAAATTACATTTAAAAAAGAATATTAAGGATGATAGCTTAGTAGGTATGTTTTATATTATTGATTGTAGCAGGAAAGATAACCCTGATTTTTGGCAATTAAGGACTAGGAAGGAACACTTTGTGTTGAGTGCTACTGGAGGTAAGGATAAAATACTTGAATGTTTAACTAATATAGTAAAAAAATATAAGTATAAACACGTTATTAATAGATTAGTAACTCAACAAATAAATGATTATAATCATTTATCAGGTGGTACTAAAAATGTAGATTTAACTCCCGCGGAACGTTTATCATTAAGAGAAAAGCATCAAAAGGAATTAGACGCAGAGTATGAAACAAAGGGAAAGCAATATAATCAGGAAATAAACAATATAATTAGAAATATAGAAGGTAATAGAACTAATAACGTTAAACATAGGAAACCTCATATAATTGGACTTAAAAAACATACTACTAATAATACTGGAACTATTAATGTAGAATTAAATTTACCTGCATCTAAAATAAATATATTGAAGAAAAAACCTATTAAACATAATACTTTTAAGAAACTTAAATTAAAACATTAATAATTCTCCAGGCACCTTTTATTGGGTGTCTTTTTTCTTGCCATTTTTACTCTATGTTATTTAAAAGCGTTTTAAGCTTATTTTAAGCTCATTTAGTATTAAGTCATATATTTATACCTTTTTTCATTTCTAATTGATTTTAGAGCCAATTTGACACGCTTATTTATATACTATTCTTTAGTTGTTCAGAGTAACCTATTTTACTAGTCTTCATTAATTTATATGCTTATTTTACTAAGAATATTACTAATTTCAAAAAAATTTTTTGAAGTTGTAAAGCATTGATACATCTATTGTTAAGTTACTTTGATTATGACCAAATATGACAAAATCAAAAAATTTTTCTTGACATACTTATACACTTGATGTACTATAATAACTGTAAACAAGAAATGCATAAACAAAACAACACAAGTAACACAGTTCTTTGACAAATAAATATATGAAAGTAACTATATGAAAGCACTATACGCTTATATAATTGTTATGTGATTGACAATTAAGCACTAATTAAAATATAGGTATAAGAAAGTTGGCGGAAATAGGAATACATTAGTTAGTGTGTTGAGTAAAGTAATAGTTTATAAGTAGTGTATGACTAAGTGAGTACAGAGTGTTTACAATGTAAATACGTGTCAACGGTGAAATATTCTAATGACCTAAAGATTTTATTGTAAAGAAAATAAAGTCTGAAGTATAAAAGTAATATAGTTACCAGTAATGTATTTTATATCGTTCCTCCTTTTAGTTTTCAATTTTAATTATTTATTGATTATTGTTAGAAGGTATATTAAGTTTTGTGTACCCTCTATAGAGTAATTAAAATTTTAAATGAAAGAAGTGTTTTATTATGATGTATAAAAAGTTAAAAATAATGATTAATGACTTAGTTGACCAAATTCCAGAAAAACATATTAGATACAGCCTATTTAATAAATCTGAAATTAAACAAGAGTATATCGACCAGGTTAAAAATAATGATTATGAGTGTATGTTTAATTATTTACATTCTTTAAACATTAATACTAATTCATTGTTAAAACTTATAATCAAAACTAGATTAAGAAAAGAAGGTGAAATGTAATGGTAAAAGTAATATTTATCAATGGAACTGTAAAAGAATATAATAGAAGATATTTTCAGGATATTATAATAAATTATTTCCGCAGGTCCATCTTTACATGGAAATTCATTTAGGTTACATAGTTATTGTTAGAATACATACTCAAATGTATGTATTCAATAGAGTAACTAAGTTACTTTAAAATTAAAAATTGATAAACGAAAGGATGATAAAATAATGAAAACTATAAAAAAAGAAGATATGGTAAAGGATATAGTAGCAGGAAGAAAAAATGCTTGTGAGGAATCAAAAGCTATAATTGATTTTATAGCAACAACTTTTAAGGACAATCCTAGAAATTTAACATTAAAGGAGATACAAGACAATCAAGCTAGGATATTTACTTTGAATAAACAAGCTAAACTTCCTATTGAAGCTAATAAGAAAAAACTTAAAAAATCAGACAAGAAAAATCCAAAGGATAAAGTAGAAGAGGTTGCAGAAAAAATAGTTAATATAATAGATGCTAAAAAACCTATTGAAACTAGTACTAAGGTATTAAAGAAAGTGGATAAGAAAGAGGATAAAAAGGACACTAAAAAACTACATAAGAATAAAGACAACAAAATAACTTTAAAAGTCAAAGAAGTTCCACAAATTTTCCCACCTCACTTTGAGAATAAAGAAATTGGGAAGTTTCAATTAAGAAGTGATATTAAAAGTATTAAAGATTTATACAAAGAAATAGAAGACGGAAAGGAACTTTATATTTGTACCTATTGGAATAAAACAGACCTTAAAAAATATACTTATGACCCATTAAGTATAAATAAAGAGGATATTCCAGAATTTGAACTTGACCTAGATATTATGTCAATTATGTTTTGTAGTGAAGAAGGTAAGGTTGTTTATGGGGTAAGTTTATATACTGAAGTAAACTCCGCTTTCCTTCCTCATGGTTTTAAAACAGACGAAAAAACAGGTTGTAGATATACAAATGGAATGGAATATCAGGTTTATGAGCTTGTATCAGAAAAAAAGTAGTTATTGTTAGAATGTATTCTAAGGAGTACATTCTATAGAGTAACTAAGGTTACTACTTTAAAATTAAAAATTAGGGGGAAATAAAAATGATGAATAAAAATGATTTAATAAATGATTTTATAAGTGGAGAAACTAAAGGTAAGGCTAGTAATTTATATATTGAAGGTGATAAACTTGTCAATTATAGTACTGTAATTGCTTTTAGGTGTAGTACTTCAGGTCATTCTGATATTATACTTGTAAATACTGATTATTACAGTATGACAACTAGGCAAAATCAATGCAATATAATTAGGTCTATGTACTATGGTTATAAAATACCTGATGAAAAAGCTTTTTATAGAACTATGAGTTATTTAAAAACATATGGTTTTACACCAGAACTAAAAGAACAACTTGAAATGTTATCATTAAATATTAGTATGGCAGAGGGTAGAAAAGAGGATAGACCTAAAGGAGTAACAAAGAAAATGGCAGGAGAGAATTTAATGAAAAGAATAGAAGAGTTTAGAAAGTTTTTAATAACACCTAAAGAGGAAATAGAATCTAAGGAAGTAGCTATTACAGAGTAATAAACATTGTATAGAGTGCATATAATATGTATTATACGCACTCAATAGAGTGTTTAACACTTAATAAAGTTTTGGAGGTAATAAAATGAAGGATAAATATGAAAACTACGGAGACATAAACCCATTAGTATATGGAGGACAGTGGATTAAACAAACAGGGGAAAGTGAATATGACATTATTACTTTACAAATAGATGAGGATAATGGAAACTATTATTTAGGTGGATGCTTATTAGATATAACGGATACCTGGATAAATAAAAAAAGTGTAGAAGATAATATGGACACTATTAAAGATAATAAACTTTATGCACTTAATGTTGTTGGTTATTATGGGGTAGAGAACTGCGGTGGTAGTATAGAAACTTTAAAAACACAGGAAGAAGTAATAGAAAGATTAAATGATATGGGAATAACTGAATTGGGAGAATTGGAGTAAACATTGTTAGAGAATACACAGCACTTAGGTGTATTCTGTATAGAGTGTTTATACATTCAAAAGTTTAAGGAGGGGTATAAATGGATGCTAAAATTATGGATGAAAAATTGGATAAATGCATTGAAGAAGCAGGAAAGGATGAAGTTATCAGGAGTTTATTTTACTGGTTAGATGAGTCAGATAGGGAGGAATTTTTGGATGCATTTATGATTAATTGGAATATACCTGATAAGGACTTTGAAATAGAGGGGGAGGAATAAAAATGGAAGGTAGTTTTACATATACAGTTAACAAGGATATAGTATCTTTAATAGATGCTACTACTATGAATAAGGTATCAATTAATATTGATACCCTTCAAGCAACTTTAAATGAGATTAAAATTAAGAAGTTTACTGACTATTTTATGAATTCTAATAAGAATTTAATTGACTTAATTAGGGAAACTCTTTTAGAAGGACTTATACCTTATTATAGATATGATATTTTAGGTTGTTTTGATGTACGTTCTATAAAAGGTAAATCCATAAAAGTTGTGGATATTACTAATAAAGTTACTTATATACCAAAGAAGGAATTTACTATTAAGGATTACCCAAAACAAAACTTTTATTTTAAAGTATATGAAGATGCTGTGGAAGATGTAAGGGAGGATTTATAATGACTATTAATGAACTTGTTAACGCTCTATATAAGAATAATTTAAACGCCTTTACTTTCGGCGTTTATTATTTTAATCATAAGTATACAATGAGTTTAAAAGGTTCTTATCCTGAAGAGTATGCACCACTTCTAGGTTTTATTGGTGGTAATTCTAATATTAATTATACTAAAAAGGAGATTGAGGATGAAATAATAGAAATGCAAGTATGTAGTGTATGTTATATAAATAAGGAGGAATTAAAAAAATGAATATTAAAGAATACGTCGGGGAAAATAAGAACTTTAAGGAGACTTATATCAAATTAATTAATGAAATAGGATTTACTAGATTATATAACTTGTTACCAGAAAAAAGAAAGGAGGTTTTAATAAAGAAGTATAAAAAGGATAAAAACTTAAATAATATTCAAATAAAAAGTTGGGATAATAAACAACCTTATATAAAACCCTTGTTAAAAAACTTAGGAATTAATTGTATTTGTGTTTCTGATATTGTATGCCTGTTAAAAGAAACCGCTATATTATATATTAAATATTGTACCTGGACTGAATCTTGTATTAAGGTTACTCATGGATTAAGTAATCAGGAAGAAGATGAAATTGCAGGTAAGTTCTTTAATGAATATTTAGGTGAGCCTGTTTCATCCCTTACCATATTACAATTAAGTAAAGTTTATAATAATGATTTTAGATAATTATTTTAGTAACCTTGTTACATACCTTTTATATAGCACCTTTTTATAGGTGCTTTTTTTATTGCCTATTACATAAAAAGAAAACCGTTATATAGTTAACTCTATACAGCGGTTTCTTTTTTTTAAGTTATAGGAGAGACTATTACACTATGTTATTTACAGGCACTTATTATACTACTCTTTATATACCTTTATGTCAAACGCCTTTCTATATATGCCTTTCTATTACCCTTCTATATAACACATATACAGGACCTTATATGTAGTACCTTATATACATTTTATATCATGTTATTATATCAATCATATAGCACTATATAAGACACTTATATATGATTACTATATAAGTATACCTATATGTATATAAACAATGTTATATCATGCAATATGATTGATATAATAACATATAACTATATAACAACTATATAATACAATATACAATTACAATATAACTAATGTATATAAGAATGTAATAAACAAATAACAAACAAAACAATATAATAATAAATATAAAATATAATCATATAATATAATCAATAAAGTAATAACCTATGTTGCTATGTTGGCTATTCATGCATGAATAAGAATAGAAAGAGCGGGAATATTCAACTTAAAAGAAAGATGCAAGAACGAAAGATATATAAAAAGAATGTTACTTTTAATTTATGCATTATATATACTATATATCTGAAAAATGAATCATGGTAACTTAATTATGCAAGGATAGTTGCCATGCAAACGGTTCTACAATGACCCCACCCTTAAACAGGGGTAGCATGATATAGGCATTGCACCTACTGCCACACAAGTGCGATATAAAAATAAGGTTAGTATGTGTTTTTCTTTTATTAATTTATACTATTATTTAGTTACTGGCAAACATATGCGGAATATTTTTATAGGTATGCATGGTTTAATTTTCAATAGTGCCATACACTTGGAAAGTAAATTTTAGGTATACATATGTTTTTAATTAGTGCTTTATATATATATATATATATATGAATGATTTTTTAAGTATAGTAAGAGAAAAATTAATAATTACTTCTGCTACTATTAACTTAAATAAGGTTACTTAAAAATATTCTGGAGAAAAATAAAACATAAAAACACAGGAGTGTTACTTACTTATAAATTTCGTAGTCGTTTGAAACGTCCACAAATATATTATAAAAAAATCATTGAAATTAGCTTAGTTAAATACTAAAACACATAAATATACCTAAAATAACTTAGGATAACTAAAAGTAACCTATATGGTTAAATAAATAACATCTAAATAACATATCTTTACCCCACTTGTATACTATTCAGAGTTTAATTTAAAAATAATTGAAAAATTTAATAAAAAGTACTTGACAAAACACTACAAATAGTGTATTTTTTCTATTACCTACATAATATATAATATATAATATATGCTATATAATATTATTTATTATTATGTGTATAATAGGAACATTTCTTTTAGGACATAAATCAAAGATTTATTGTTCACTTCGTTCACGTACTCACTAGCGTTCGTACTTTACATTTAAATAAATGAGTTATTAAATTTTAATTGTTTGACCTTAACACTTAAACATTTTATAATCTAACCATGCTTTAATTTAATAACGTTTTAATAAAAATAAGGAGGGGAAAGTATGGTTAAATTATTAAAAGTGAAAAGATGGGTAAAAGAACATGATATTAAGTTATCTATAGATGAACCAGATTGTTTAATGGGATATTTTGATAATGATATTGCATTTAGTATTGAACCTGCACTATCACTAAAGAAAAACTTTACGCATTTTAAATTAAAAATTGGTAATACTAATTTTGATTGTACAAGTCAGCAGTGTATAATTCATGCACTTAACGGTTACTATTTATCTATTTTAAAATCTCAATCAAAACCAATTAATGTTTTAATAGATACCTGTACTAATTTAAAAGACGAAAAGCAGTTTAGATTTAGTGCTACTATTCCAGAAGAAAAAGACGTAGAATATTTATTAAGATTTATGAAAAGCAGATGGAATGTAAACTGTAAATGGGTTAAAGAACATCCTACAGATGCTAACAAAACAAACACAGATGATGAATAAACTTAGGTTAATACTAAATTGGAGTAATTGTATTATTAATTAATAAAGGGTGTTAAATTATTATGTATGAAGTACCTGCAAAATGTATTAATTGTGACCACTGTGAACCAGAAGGGATAGGTTGGAGTTGTACTCCAGAATGTATGCTTTATAAAGAAAAATGTGATGTTGCTTCGGGTTATTGTGATGTAAATAATAAAAGAGGTGATAAGTAATGTTTAATGTTATAGAAAAGAATACTGGTAAAGTTACTACAGTATATACAACACAGATAATAGAACCAAGTAACGTAACTATATTTTTAGTTTGGATTGGTAGGTGGAAATGGATTCCTTGTTCAGAGTATATAAACCAGTATTATAAACTAGTATAAAATAAGGAGGGGTTAGTAATGAAATTTGATTTTAAAGTGGAATTTGACCCAGTATTAGATAAAAACGGAGAGAAGAAAGTTAAAGTAATGTTTGATGATACAAGTAATGCCTTTAATGGTTTACCTGATAATTATCATAATAATTCTGTTTATGCTACTATTGATTTAGATGTATGTCATAGAGTTTTAACTGTAAATGATGGAGAACATGAGATTATGGAACTTATGAATAATCAAGTAATAACTATAGAAGAATATAAGGAGTATAAACCAATATTAGATAAAAGTTTTGAAGTATTACAAAAATTCTTATTACGAGCAGATGAATTAATAGAAAAGAATAAAAGTTGGCTGACACATGAATCTGCTTATTCTGGATTTAAGTATGAAACACCTAAAGAAGAAAATAAAGAAAAGTATACACAAAGATTGCAAGGATGTTTAAATTGTTGTTTCTTTAAAGATGATTATGAAAATGCTAAAGTAATTGATATTAATACTAAAACTAATAAAGTAACTTTAGAGGTGAAATGTCATATGATGTATAACTGTCCTAAAGTAACACATGAATTTCCTAGATAGAAGGTGACATTATTAATACTGATTTAGTAACTGGACTTAAAAACATATTGAAATTAATAGGTATTCCTACAGATTTTATTTTAGATATACGAAAGCAAAGTAAATCATATTGGGGAAGATATGACCCTAATAAGAAAGAAGTTATTGTTTATTCCCCACATGATACTGATTCTACAGTGGAATGGTGGGAAGAAGCAGTAATACATGAAAGTATTCATCACTATCAATATTATCATACTAAATATACAAGAAAGAGAGGTGTAATGCATGACCCAAAGTTTAAAGCATTATTCCAAACATTTAAAAGTAAGTTTGAAAGGATGCTCACTAATACCAAGTTTAAAGAAACTGTGGAATATATTGAACGAAACCTTATTTAGATTAATACTTCTATTAACCTTTTTGGGGTTTGTACCATTAATAATATATATCTATTATCATGTTGTTTATTTTAGTCCATTTCATGTTATTATTGGTATAATTGTATTGTTAACAATGATGAAATTAAATAAAGGGGTGCAAAAATAATGGAACAAGCAAAAAGTACTAGTTTTATTGGAAGTATAGTTGATATGCCATTGGATAAATTTAAAGATAGTTACAATACTTCTAATAGAACTCAAAATGATTTAAAGATATTACATGATATATTAGTTAAAGCATATCAAGCAACTACTTTTCAAAAAGATAAAGTTTTTAAGCTAAAAATAACTAAAGAAGCAAAAGGAGATAAGAAAGATTTAGATAGAATAAAAAGATGTCTAAGTAATCTATATTCCTATCTTCAAGTAATAGAGAATAAGGTTGTTTTCCTTGATTCTCTAATCAAAAAGTAACTGTTTGACATTAGATTTGATACTTGTTATAGTATTAAGTGTTCAAGAGATAACAAACAAAAATTAATATAAAAATTAAAGGAGAGATTAATATGAAAAAAACAGTAGTAAACTTTACAAAAGAACAACAAGAGGTAATTGATGAAGCAGTTAAACAGATGGTGGATGTAATAGCTGAAGCAGTAGCAGGTGGAATTGAAGAAAAAATTTCAACTAAGAAACCTAGTAAGAAATTAGATAAGAAAGCAGTTAAAGATGGAGAACCAGACGAAGAAGAATCAGAAGATGCAGAAGAAGAAACAACTTATACTAAGAAAGATTTAGAAGCAATGCAGTATTCTGACCTTAAAGCTTTAGCGAAAGAATCTGGTGTAAGTGCAAAGGGAACAAAGAAAGATTTAGTTGATAGAATTTTAGAAGCAGTTTCAGATGAAGAAGAAATAGAAGATGAAGACGAGGAAGAATCAGAAGAAGTTGAAGATAAAAAAGGTAAGAATAAGAAAGTAGTAGATATTAAAAAAGGTGCTAAGAAATTAGGCAAAAAAGCTGAAGATGAAGAAAAAGACGAAGAGGAAGAATCAGAGGAAACAGAAGAAGCTGAAGAAGAGGAAACAGATGATGGACTTTATGAACAAGTTGAAGCAGCTGTAGAAGATATGGACATTAAAGAACTCAAAGCTTATTGTAAGGAGAATGAGATTTCAGATAAAGGAAAAAGAACAGCTTTAATTGCTAAGTTAGTAGAAGCAGTAAAAGCAGGTAAGATTGACCTTGAAGATGACAGTGAGGAAGAATCAGAGGATGAAAGTGAGGAAGATGAATCTTTTGAAGATTGGTTGGCTACATTCTTAGATGAAATGGAAGGTAGCAAAAAGAGAAAGAGTGTTGCTAAGAAGTTATCAAGCAAGATAGCTAAACAGTATGATGATGAAAAGCTTACAGATAAAACAATAGTTAAATTCCTTAAAGGTTATGATGAAGAAACAGCATGGGATAAAGAAGATGCAGAAGACAATTTAGAAGAGTATATTGCAGTTAAATGTAACTTGATAGATGATGACGGAAAAGAACATGAGTTATCAGATGCATACCAGGTTGGTGAAGATTATTATTGCTGTGGTGAACCTCTTAAAGAAGTAGATGACCAATTAGTTTGTGAGAAGTGCGGAGAAAGTTACGAAATGGAGTAAAAATATTAGCAGGGGTTAATCCCTGCTTTTATTATATAGATAATTATAAGGAGGATGTTAAAAGTGGATATAGAAGTAAAAAGACAAAGAGGTTTTGAATTTGTTTCACCAAAAGAACTAGAAAGAAGTTATGATTGGGAAGAAGAATATACAAAGAAAACAGGAATAGAAGTGTATAATTTAGCAGATAATCATGTTGGAAACTTTAATACTAATGGTGAAAAGTTACCTTTCCGAAAAACAAAAGGTAGTAGTGGGTATGATTTTTATTTACCTACTCATTTTATGTTTGTGCATCCTAAAGAAACAGTAATGCTTGTTACTGGTATTAGAGCTTATATGCAGGAAGATGAAGAACTTAAATTGTATATAAGAAGTAGTGTCGGTTTACAAGGACTAATGATTGCAGATATAGTTCCTAAAATTGATTCAGATTATTATTACAGTGAAAATGAAGGTAATATAATGATACCTTTTTATAATTATAGTAATGAAATGCTAAAATTTAATAGAGGTGATAGACTAGTGCAAGGTAGTTTTTATAATTATCTTGTAAGTGATAATGGAAACGGTAATCAAGAAAGAAAAGGTGGATTTGGTTCTACAGGGAGGTAAATATAATGAGTTGTATTTATTATGAAAGTTCTATCTGTAAAGATTATGATGGTTATTGTGATAATTGTCCTGTATATAAAAAGACATTAAAAGAACAACCAGAAATGACATTAGACATAGCTATAAATAGTGGAAAAGAGTTTACTAATGATTTAATAGCTTATACAGTAGAAGGTCAAAAGTGGTTTAAGAATTCACATGAACTACTAAAGTATATGTTTAGTAAATATGATGATGCTAAACAGATAGATAGTATTTTGGGGAGTAATAAGTGGAAAATAAGGGAGGATAAATAAAATGAAATGTAGAGAATTAATTGAAAAGGCACGGATGGAGACATAAAAAAGATAATTATGGTGTTAAATTATTAACTGGAACATTAAAAGATTTAGGAGAAGAATTAAGGAATTTTAAAAATACTGAAGTAAAAATGCTGAAATAGATATTTTAGTTTTAGAAAGTTGGTGATTAAACTGCAAAAGGGAAAGTTACTTAGCATATCTTTATTGACAGGACTTTTTCTTTCCCTGTCTACAGTAAGTGTTGTTACAGATTTAAAAGCAGTACCTAAACATAAACATATTGTTACTAAAAAAATACTTACTAAAAAGATTAATAAACCTCCAATACAGAAGATAAAACCTCAAAAAGAATGGGTTACTGTTAGATTATCCTATTATACTAACAGTATATCTGATTGTGGTAAAACAGATGGAATAACAGCTAGTGGAGTATCCATTAAATCTGGAATGTGTGCAGCCCCTAAAGAATATTCTTTTGGTACACAATTTCATTTAGAGAATGGAAAAGTATTAGAGGTTCAAGATACAGGTGGAGCAATAAAAATAAGAAATGGGGTAGTGTGGTTAGATGTATTTGTACCTAATGCTAGTGAAGAATATATAAAGTCATTAGGAGTACAAATAATGAAAGCATATATCGAGAGGTGATTAAATTGGATAAAATAATACCTAAAGACTTTGTAACTAAATTGCATGATGAAACAGAATTAAACTTTAATCGGGCAGAAGGATTAGTAACTTTTATACTTAATTATAATGGTGATTTAGATTTAGCTTATACTATTTTAAAAGAACAAGGTTTATATGCTTTTAATTTTTATGTATCAGGTTTAAGAATAGCATACTATGATTCAATAACTAAAATGGAGAAATTGGAGGATGTATCAAAATGAGTAGATTAAGAATAATGATTGGATTACCTAGAAGTGGAAAGACAACATGGGTAAATAGTAATAAGGAAGAAAATGAAGTAGTTGTTTCAGCAGATACTTTGAGAGAATTAATCTATGGACAAAGATGGTTTAAAGAAGGTGAACCATATGTTTGGTCAGTAAGAGGAACAATACTTCATATGTTAATGTTACAGGGTGTGAATATCATAATAGATGAAACTAACATATTAATTAGAAATAGAAGTGTATTAAGAAAATTTGCAAAGAAATATGGTTATGTTGTGGAGTATATTTATGTTGCTACTTCCAAAGAAAAATGTATAGAAAGAGCTAAAGAAACAGAAAGGGAAGATTTAATACCTATAATAGAAAGAATGGAACATCAATGGAATACAGCAGAATACATTTCTATAAAAGAGAGTAATGAAATAAATAAATGCATAGAAATAATAAATGAGGTATCCAAATGAATATTAAAGTTAGAAATAAAAAGGTAAATAAAAAAGGGGAAATAATTTCTTGTGACTTCATTGATTTAGACACTGGAGAATTAATTTCTCCTTTATTCTCTAAATATAAATCTATTGAAGATTATAAAAGAGCTAATGTAAGATTTATAACTCCTATGTGTGCAAAAGAATATCAGGATGAAGATATGTTAAATGAAATGCTAGATAGTGAGGATTATATGCAAGAGGAAAAGTTGGATGGAACAAGAGCAACTATGCATATAGGAAGTCAATATTCAAGAATATTTAGTAGAAGAATATCTAAAAAGACAGGATGGTTCGTTGAAAATAGTGATTCTTTACCTCAATTAAGAGAAGTAGCATTACCAGAATTTAATGATACTATTATTGATGGAGAAATGAGAATTGACGGAAAAGATTTTAAAGAAGTAGAAAGTACATTAAATTGTTTATGGAATACTGCAATATTAAGACAACTTGATTGGGGTTTTATAACTCTGCATACTTTTGATGTTATTTATTATAAAGGTGTTTTTGTTGGTCATATGCCTTTATATAAAAGAAAAGAATTACTTAAAAAAGTAGTAACTGCTATAGATAGTAAATATGTTAAAGAAGTTCCTTATACCAAAAATATTGTAAAGAAACTTTCAATTAATTTTTTGAAAACTTTAGAGCCTTTATACACTAGAGATAAAATGGGTTTTAAAATAAAATACCCTAATTTATATAAACTTCTAAATACTATGTTGAGTTATGAAGTTTTAGCTGAATATACTACTTTAGATAAAAGAGCTTACCATGAATATATAATAGCTTGTGGGGGAGAAGGAACAATGTTAAAAAGTATTTATGGTAAGTATCATTTTAAAAGAGGTAGAGAATATACAAAGTGGAAGAAACATATAACTAGAGAATGTATTATTATTGGCTTTGCATCCCCTACCCATTTTTATAAAATAACTGGTAAGAGTAAAACATGGGATTACTGGGAAAATGAAAAATATAATAATATTATGACAGAAAAAACAATGACTTTTAAAAAAGCAAATAAATTGGGTTTAATACCTATAACAAAGTCTTGGTATAAAAGTTGGGTAGAAAAAATAAGATTTGGGGTAATAATAACAAAAGAAGAATTAAACACATGGGAGAAAATAAATAAAGGTAAAAAGAAAGCAACATTAGAATATATTAATAATCAAATAGTATTAGAAGTAGGACAATGTGCAGGAATGAATGAAGTACAGAAAGAATTTTATTCAGAACATCAAAAAGATACTATTGGATTAGTAATAGAAGTAGAAGCAAATGAAATATTTAATGATACAGGTTTTCTTAGGCATCCACGTTATGTGAAAAGAAGAATTGACAAATATATGGAAGATTGCACATGGTATAATCATATGAACCAATAAACAAAAAGGGATAAAGGGTTAAAACTATGAAAATTTAAAAATTTGTTCTGAAAATGATTGGGATTGTACTAGGTGTGGACATATTAAAAAATATAAAACGTTACAAGAATTACAGGATAAAGCAAATAAAAATTCGGAACAGGAATGTAGGGATAAAGTAATAGCTTTGAGTAAAGAAATACATGAATTATTACAAGCATATAAAAGTGTATCTCCATATATTGAGGATGATGATAAATTGCATATGACTTATTATATTATTATGACAGGTGCTATACATGATAAGGTAGAAGAAATACAAAAGAATTTAAAAAGTATCAATAATTTAACAAATAGTTAAAGAAAGTGGCATATTTTAAGTTTCATAGCATAATATATAATATAAGAAAGAAAAAATGAAAAGGGAGATTGATATTATGTTATCACTAGATTTTAAATGTAGTTTTACTTACTTTCATGTAGAGTATTTTGGAAATGAAATACTTCATTTTTACAGACAAACAGCTTTTAAGAAGAACAAATTTATGTTCGATTTACCACTTAAAGATATAAATTGGGATTACCTAAAGTTACTTGAACACAACTACATTAAGTTTAGCACCAAAAAACCTATATTGGTTGGTAAAGTATTTCCTACTAAGTATCAAAGATTTATGATTCGCAGACCAATACCAATAGAGAACAGAGATTCATGGTATGACTTGTATAGAGTGTTTGAAGAAAGAAAAGTAATAATGCAATATAAATGCACTTGTTTAGATTGTGGGGCAACCTGGAAGTATGGATATGATGAAGCGGAACAAGTAGAAAGTGATAGACACAAACAGAACTTTAAATCAACTTTTGAAATGGCTTTTATACCATTAATGGCTATTCCAGATAAATATATAAGAAACTTAAATAAGTGTCCCAGATGTGGAAGTCAAAATATAAAAAAAGAAAATGAAAGAATAAGTAAAGTGGAGTTTTAAAACTCCACTCTTTTTTTATACCCTTTTTTAGCATATAATAAGGTATAGGTCATAAGATGGGAGGGATAAATATTAGAGCATTTAAATTAATAAAAAACTTAATAAGTAACTTAGTAGTAATAGTATTAGCAACAGGGAGAATAGCTACTTCTACTTTAGTAGAGAGCATATTTAAATTTTGTGAATTGTATTCGGGAATAAAAATGTATCCGTATGAAGCACAGTTCGGAAAAAGAATAATAAGAGCTTTATTAGATAATGACGGTGATGAACTAACAGCTTTATTTGCTAGGCAGATGGGTAAATAAAATTTCTTCTAAAAATTTATTATATACAAGTTGTCCCAGTTGACGTAAAATAATATTGAGGTGAATATTATGTTAAGTCAGGAACAACAATCTAAATTAGAGTTAGCTGTGCAAGATTATATAAATAATGAGAATAAAAGTGCTAGACAGATAGCTAGAGAATATGGATTTTCTAAAGATAGAATAACAAATATTTTGAATAGTAGAGGTTTAATGAGAAAGAAAAAGGATAATTCTTTTGATTATAATTATTTTAATACTATAGATACAGAGGAAAAAGCTTACTGGTTGGGATTTATATATGCAGATGGATGTGTATGGTCTAAAGAAAATTGTCTTGAAATAGTTATACAGTATAAGGATTATGAGCATTTAGTTAAATTTAAAAATATGATTAATTTTAAAGGTGATATAAAAACTAAATGGGTAACATTAAACGAAAAAAGATATAAAGCTTGTAGAATTAGATTATTTCATAAACAATTAAAACAGGACTTAGTAAATCAAGGGGTTAAACCTAGAAAGTCTTTAAGAGTTGTATTTCCTAGTATCTTTAGAAGTGATTTAATTAGACATTTTATTAGAGGATATTTTGATGGTAATGGTAGTGTAATATTTAATAAAGACAGTACTATAGGAATTAGTATCAGTAGTACAAAACCTTTTTTAGTATCTATTCAAAATAAATTTATTAAATATGCTAAAGTATCTAAGGTTAAAATATATGATGATAAAAGAAGTCAAATTAAATCTTATAGAAAAAATGATAGTCAAGCACTTAAAATATTACATTATTTATATGATGACAGTAATTTATATTTAGATAGAAAGTATAATAAATTCATGAAGTTTGCCCGAGGGAGCAAAATCGGTAGAGCATATCCTGAAAGGGAGATTCGTAGTACCGAGGTAACTAAAGAAATTAAAGAATCTTTAGAACCGTAACGCATAGTGGTTGAACCTGTACTTACAGACTATAATACCACCACGAGTGTTCCCCACAGAGGACTTGTCAACCTCTCCTAGCCTATGTAAGAGCATAGGGTGAGAATGTATGCTAGGCTGAAGTGGAATTGACCACTTGATGAAAATGAGGGAAACCTCCAGAGTGTAGGATAAAAAGCCTACAGTTAATA
>ENA-UOOK01000601-UOOK01000601.1-fermentation-metagenome-genome-assembly--contig:-NODE-601-length-47873-cov-3.574073_pt1 | contig 47873 bp, 42 predicted proteins | sample MGYA00245777_ERZ724023 | MGnify/ENA primary metagenome ERZ724023 (study PRJEB28704, sample SAMN03018312) | fermentation metagenome | biome: anthropogenic terrestrial biome; feature: soil; material...
GCTCTTCCGATCTTCAGCCTAATGTTTGTCTGATTTCTGAGGAGATTCAGAAAAAGGATATGACGCTGAATCAGATCGTAGAGTATATTGCCAAGGTAGTCGCTTACCGTGCTGAACAGGGACATAACTTCGGTGTCGTCCTGGTTCCGGAAGGCTTGATCGAGTTCGTTCCTGCCATTGGCCGTCTGATTGCCGAATTGAATGATCTGTTGGCAGCCCATGGTGCTGACTATAAGGATATGGAAAAAGAGGTTCAGCGGCAATACATTATGGCTCATCTTTCTAAGGAAAATGCCGAGACATTTGCTACATTGCCGGAAGGTGTTGCACGTCAGTTGTCTCTGGACCGTGATCCTCATGGAAATGTCCAGGTGTCTCTGATTGAGACTGAGAAGTTGCTTTCCGAGATGGTCGGAGATCTGCTCGCGAAGTGGAAAAAGGTAGGAAAATATAATGGTAAGTTTGCTGCTCAGCATCATTTCTTCGGATATGAAGGCCGTTGCGCAGCTCCTTCTAACTTTGATGCAGATTATTGTTATTCGCTCGGTACAAGTGCCGTTCAGTTGGTTGTTTACGGGAAGACCGGTTATATGGCCATCGTAAAGAATCTGACAGCCGGTACTGACAATTGGAAAGCTGGTGGTGTGCCTATTACCATGATGATGAATATGGAGAAGCGTAATGGTGAAATGAAACCGGTAATCCGCAAGGCTTTGGTTGATCTTGATGATAAACCGTTCAAGACTTTTGCCGCTTGTCGCGACGAGTGGGCAAAGGAAACGGAATATATCTATCCAGGACCTATCCAGTACTGGGGACCGTCTGATGTATGTGACCGTACGACCAAGACGCTGAAGCTCGAACAAAAATAAGACTTCATCTTTCAGGAGCCACAGAGTAAACGGCTTTCGCGTCTGTAGGAAGCGAAAGGTGGAGAATTGCTTAGATGATCCTTCATTTTGCCCGTTTTTTCTGTGGCTTTTATTGATACGATAATGACGAAACGAATAACACATCATACTAAAACGGTTTCTGCCCGTCCTGCTGCTAAGAAGAATAGCAGTAAGAGGAAGAAGCCAACTACGACTACTCGTCGTAGATATACTCGTCATATCCATCATCCGTTGTTGTTTTCTCCCTACAACTTTCTGCATTTCCCTTCTATAAGAAAGAACAAGTATGCATGGCTTATCGGAGCAGCGGGAATTATAGCCCTTTACGTGTGGGTTTTCTATCATTTCTTCGTGGGTCCTACAGGATTTCGCTGGAGAGCCCTTTACAGTGATGCTGATTATCCCCAAGGGTATGAAATAGAAGGTATCGATATTTCACATTATCAGGGGGATATTGACTGGGAAGAACTTCGTAATGCGATGATTAACGGATGTCCTGTACGTTTCATTATCGTCAAATCCACTGAAGGAGCTTCACAAATTGACAGTAAATTTTATTCCAATTTCCGTAATGCCCGTGAATATGGTTTTATCCGGGGCGCTTATCATTACTGGAGCAATAAGAGCAGTGCCCGTCAACAGGCTTATTATTTCCTTGAAAAAGTTCGTCTTACGGATGGCGATCTGCCTCCGGTATTGGATGTGGAGCATAAACCTCCGCACCAGTCTACAGAAGACTTTCAGAGAGATGTGTTGACATGGCTGCATATTGTAGAGGACCGCTACCATGTTAAGCCGATCATCTATACCTATTATAAATTTAAGGATCGTTACCTGAGTGCTCCTGTCTTTGATGATTATCCGTATTGGATAGCTCATTATTATGTTAAGAAAGTTGAGTATAAGGGGGGATGGAAATTCTGGCAGCATACCGATGCCGGAAAACTTTCCGGTATCAGAGGATACATTGACTTTAATATCTATAATGGTTCTTATTACGATCTTCGAAAATTGACGATCGGTTCTCAACAGGATGTTTTCGATGAGGACAATTGATCAATAAGCAATTATAAATTAAGAGAGTTGAAGGGTCAGGCAGGCCCATTCTTCATCATTCTGTTGCCGTTTCTTTTTAAATCCCATTGTTTCTGCTTTCTCCAGAAGTGCCGGAATATCGCTGAGATAGAATCCACTGATAGCCAGCAATCCTCCTTGCTTCATGACTGATTTAAAGGCAGGCATATCCTGGAGGATAATGTTACGATGGATATTTGCGAGTACAAGATCAAATTTTCCTTTGATTTCCTGAAGTACTCCGGCATCGCCGTGTAAAATATTCAGATTCTTGATGCCGTTGATTTCCGCATTGTGTTTTGCATTCCTTACACTCCAGTCATCGATATCATAACCAACGGTTTCTTTTGCACCCATTTTGGATGCAGCGATTCCCAGAATACCTGTTCCACAGCCACAATCCAAAACCCGTTTCCCGTTTAAATCCATTTGCAGTAAGTTTGAGATCATCATGCGTGTGGTGGTGTGAGTTCCTGTTCCGAATGCCTGTACGGCATCAATGCCGATTTCTATATGATCGGATGAAATGCCGGGATGCGGATTCTTGGTATGTCTGGCATCATAGATGAGCACAGTATCGTCGATGGCTATCGGTTCAAAGCCCTGGTCTTCCCACTCTTTATTCCAGTCCTTATCTTCTACAGGATAGGTCCGGTAAGTGATCTTGATATTTTTTATAGGCAGGGCATTGATATGATGGATCATTTCCGTTTCATCATATTGCTGCTCCTGTATATAACCGTCAATACCCTCAGGGGTGTTGACAAAAGACTCGAAACCTGACGGTGCCACACTGGCAGCAAGAAGGTCTCTGGCAGTTTGGAAAAGGTCTTCCGGACTTTGTATATTAAAGTGAGTAACTAAATATTTCATATCAATGTTTAATTCTTATTGCAAATATATAAAAAATAGGGAAAAACCTACTTTCGTTTAGGGTTTTTCTGTACTTTTGTAGCAAAGAAAGTTTTATGTTTGTAATGAAATAAAGTAAGAATTATTCATCAAAATAGGAGCAAATATGAAAAGGATAGTGTTTATAGCTTTTCTAACAGGTTTAATACCGATGTCCATGATGGCTCAGGACGACCTTTATTTTTCTCCTTCGCAAGAGAAAAAGGAAGAGAAAGCCATTCGTCCACAGAATACTGATCCTACAGCTAATAACTATTGGGTGGGGTCCAGGAGAAATCTGGATGAATATAATCGAGCAGGGCATTTTAAAAGCAGTTATCAGAATATTGGCAAGGATTCCCTTGGCAATGATATCGTGATGTTTGATCGGGGTATGCGTCCGGATACAACGTATACGGATACCATGTTTTCTGATGAATATGGACCGGATGAAAGGGATTACAGATATACCAGGGATATGAGTCGTTGGGACGGATATTATGATCCGTGGCTGTATAATGAATACGGTTGGGGACCTTATTATTGGCGCGCTCCTTACTGGGCTTGGAATGATCCTTGGTTCGGTGATTATTACTGGGGTGATCCTTGGTATTATGGAAGTTATTGGGGTGGCTGGTACAATCCCGGGTATTACGGTTATGGCTGGGGAGGCTGGTATAACCCTTGGTATTACAGTTACTGGGGCAATCCCTGGTATGGCTACGGGGGCGGACCGACTTATGTGTATGATAACAGAGATTATGGTCACATGGGTGGTTTAACCGGTGGACGAAACTGGAGCCGTGCTGATGACCGAAGAGGGTATAGCAACTATGACCGGTCAGGTAGTAATTATTCGAACTATCGGACAAACTATCAGACTTATACTTCCGGGCGTTCTCATTCTTTCGGAGGCAGAAATTATGATAATAACATTTCCGGACGTTCTTATGACTCCAGCCGGAGTATGCCATCCAACTCTTTTGGCAGTGGCAGTTTCGGTGGCGGTCGCTCAGGAGGCAGTTTTAGCGGAGGCGGCTTCGGAGGCGGTCATTCCGGTGGTGGTTTCAGTGGCGGTCACTTTGGTAATGGTAGAAGATAAATTGATATTTTCGTAAATTATATATGATGAAGACAAAATATATTTTAGCGGCTTTGGCGCTGGGAGCGATGCCAGCCGCAGCTCAGGAGACTTATCAGGATGCTAAACTGATGGAAACTGATCTGAATGGAACAGCCCGCTATATAGGAATGGGTGGTGCCATGGAGGCATTAGGAGCTGATCTTTCTACGATTACTTCCAACCCTGCCGGTATCGGTCTTTTCCGTAAAAGTGTTATAAATGTTACCGGTGGAATGGTTATGCAGACCGATGCTAAGACCAGTCTCAATGCGAATGGTATCAATTTTCATTTCACAGGTCATTCCAATCTCCCAAGTTTTGATCAGGGTGGTTTTGTCTGGTCTTCACGGACAGGACGGAATTCCTATTTGAACTTAGCCTTTAATTATCATAAAAGTCGTAATTTTGATCAGATCCTGAGTGCCACAAATACGATGACTTATGCTTCACAGAACAAACTTTCTGCCATAAAGGATCGTACGCTTCCCTCAAATGCAGAATGGGCATGGAATGGGGTAGACCATAATTATAGCCAGGTCATGGGCAAGACCGATCCGGATGCCAATAAAAATTCTTATTTGGAGTATCTGGATGGTTCGGCTTTCGCTTTCGGACAGTATGCTCATGGCTATATCGGTGAGTATGACTTCAACGTCAGCGGGAATCTTCATAACCGAGTCTTCCTGGGATTGACTTTTGGTATTCATGATGTTCATTTTAATAGTCAGAGCTATTATACTGAGAATTTGGACAAGGGTGCTATTTCTAATGTGTGGGAGCACCTTCGGATTACCGGAACCGGCTATGACGCAAAGTTGGGTGCCATCTTCTGTCCTATAGAAAATTCTCCGTTTCGTATCGGTGTCTATATCAGTACTCCGACATATTATGACTTGACGATGAATGGATGGAATGATATGACGATGACTGGCCCTGATGGGACAGGAAAAGTAGTTAGCCGAAGCCCGACTGATCCGGCTTATGCCGATTATGATTTCAAGATCTATTCTCCATGGAAATTCGGCGTATCCCTTGGACACACCATAGGCAATTATCTTGCATTGGGTGCTACTTACGAATATGCTGATTATGGAAGTATAGATAACCGTATTAACGATGGCAGTTATGAAGATTGGTATGGAAATACTTATGATAATTCCCATAGTGACGGCAGGATGAACGATAATACAGAAAATGTATTGAAGGGAGTCAGCACAGTCAAACTCGGTATTGAGTATAAACCTATTCAGGAGGTTGCCTTCCGCATCGGATACAACTATTTGTCTCCGATGTTTAATAAGAATGGCTTCCGGGATGGTTCTCTTGAATCTCCGGGTGTAGCTACGGCTATGTCTACAGACTATACAAACTGGAAAAGTACGAATCGCTTCACTTGTGGCGTAGGTTATCAGTTGAACCAGTTTTCTATTGATTTTGCTTATCAGTACAGTCAGACCAATGGTGATTTCTTCCCGTTCATGAGTGTTTATGAAAGTGATGCTGCTCATAGTAATGTGGTAGATGCTTCCAAGGTAAGCCTGAAACGTAATCAACTGGCCCTTACTATTGGTTATAGATTTTGATAGGATTGATTAATAGAGCAAGTTATGTATGAAATCTAAGTGCAAACTTGATGATTAAGAATATATTCCCGATGTTGACATTGAAGTCTGCATCGGGTTTTTTGTGGTGATGAGGATAGGATATCCTAAGATATAATCTCCATGATAGGTTCTTGATTGCTGGATATTTGTTTTGCAGATACCGATGAAATCAACTTGCTGAACTGAAAATTTTTATTTACCTTTGCCCCCAACAAAATATTGATCATGAAAAAAATAGCTCTCTTCGTTTTATTGTGTTTAACCAGTCTGTCTCTTTTTTCTCAAAATAAGAGAGAATTCCGAGGTGCCTGGATCCAATGCGTCAATGGCCAGTTCATTGGCATGTCTACGGAGCAAATCCAAAGAATGCTTTCGTCTCAATTGGATTCCTTACAGAAGGATGGCGTTAATGCCATATTCTTTCAGGTACGCCCTGAATGTGATGCACTTTATGATTCAAAGTTGGAGCCCTGGAGTCGTTTTCTTACAGGGAAACAGGGGCAGGCTCCGTCACCATATTGGGATCCATTGCAATGGATGATAGAGCAGTGTCATAAAAGAGGAATGGAACTGCATGCCTGGATCAACCCTTTCCGGGCCAAGACCACGACGACACAGGAGTTGTCCAGTAATCATATCGTCATCAGGCGCCCTGATCTGGTTTTCAGTTATGCAGGACAGTTTATCCTGAATCCCGCCTTGCCGGAGGTGAGAGATTATATCTGCAAGGTGGTCGATGACATTGTCAGCCGTTATGATGTGGACGGTATACATCTTGATGATTATTTCTATCCGTATCCGGCGGCAGGACAGGTCATCCCTGACCAGGAAGAGTTTAATCGGAATCCTGCAGGATTCTCGAATATCGGCGATTGGAGAAGGAACAATGTCAATCTTTTCATCAAGCAACTTTCGGCAACGATTCATCACGAGAAGCCATGGGTGAAATTCGGGGTCAGCCCCTTTGGTATTTACCGGAACCAGAAGAGCTCGCCCACCGGATCGGCAACCAACGGTCTTCAGGACTATGATGATCTTTATGCGGATGTGCTGCTATGGATCAATAAGGGATGGGTGGACTATTGTGTTCCCCAACTTTATTGGCGGATAGGATACCCGGTAGCAGATTATTCCACCTTGATAAAATGGTGGAATCAGTATGCGGGTAACCGGCCATTATATATAGGAGAGAATGTGACCGGAACGGTTCAGTCGGCTGATCCGGAGAATCCGGAATCTAATCAGATGCCGGCAAAATTCCGGTTGCATGCCCAGAACAAGAATGTGGAGGGAACAGTTCTCTGGTATGCCAAGGCGGTAGCTGATAATGTGGGAAATTATGGTCATGTGCTGCGACGCTATTATTGGCGGTACCCGGCCTTGCCTCCGAAGATGCCCTTTCTGGATGATAAGGCCCCGAAGCATCCCAAGAAGGTCAGAATGACCTGGACGGCTAAGGGACCTTTCCTGACCTGGAAGTGCCCGAAAGCGAAGAGATGGGGAGATGTCGTCAACCGTTATGTCGTCTACCGGTTTGAAAAGGGGGAGAAGGTCAACCTCTCTGATCCTTCAAAGATCAAGGTGATTACGTATGGTACGAACTATCCGCTGCCTTACCTTACGGGGAAAACCAAAGTTACTTATGTGGTGACATCCCTGGACCGGGTGGGGAATGAGAGTAAAGGGGCGAAGAAGAAAGTGAAACTTTAATTCTTGTTGCGTCAGGGCATTACTGGTAAAGGGGGAGAGTCATACGATATGATTACTGATGCAGGAAAGATCCTTCAATATGGATGGTCTCTTCGTCGATCAGCTCTTGTAATGCTCCTTTCAGTGCCGTTTCAGTCACATTGAACTGGCGCAGTTCTGTGAGAGGATGTTTCTTCCCGTCAGACAACAGATCCAGGATCATCTGCCGGACAGGGGCCAACCGCTTTTCCGAATAGAGATCCGTCTGATGGGCCAGGCAGACATCACATTGCCCGCAATCCTTGGTGTGTTCCTCCCCAAAATAATGCAGGAGTTGTCTGGAACGACAGATATGGTCATTTTCGGCATAACTCAGCAAAGCACGGATCCGACGGATGTACTGGTCCTTTCTGGTCTCGTATACTTCTTTGGGGATGATGATCTGGTCAGCATCCTCCCGCCTTTGCAGGTAGGTGATATAAGGCGTTTTCTTTTGAGGAATAAAATCGATGATTCCTTGTGCACTTAATGTCTTCAGGACGATATAGACTTGTTGCTGGGTATAGCCCGACTGCTGGGCCAGAAAACTTTCATCAATGTACACGTAATCAGTGAACAGTCCCCCGTAGAGTCTAAGGAGGGCAGTAATGACCCGTTCTTCAGCCTTTTCCCGGTCTTGCAGCCGGTAGAGTTCATCCCTTCCGATCTTGAACATGAGCCGTGCCTGACCGTCGGGCTGACTCTCATAGTGGATGTATCCGGAATGTTCCAGGATGTGAAGGGCAGAATCAACCGGGATCGGAAAATATTTATAAGTATAGCAAAACCGCTCAATGTCAAATTCAAAAGTCCTTCCCGTTCCCGTGCCTGTGGCAATCTGATAGAAATAGGCCAGATGCTCATAGACATCCCTGATATAATCTTTTGGTGGAAAGGTGTTGGCTGCACGCTGCTTCAGTATCCTGTGATCGCTCTGGTTATAGAGCAATACGGCATACGCTTTCCTGCCATCACGGCCGGCACGCCCTGCTTCCTGGAAATAGGCTTCTATGGAGTCGGGGAAATCTGCATGTACGACGCAGCGTACGTCTGCCTTGTCGATCCCCATACCGAATGCGTTTGTGGCCACGATGACCCGGGCTTTCTCTTCCTGCCAGGCTTTCTGCCGTTCATCTTTTGTCGCCGGAGTCAGTCCGGCATGATAATAGGTAGCGCTGATACCTCCATCTGTCAGCAATTTGCAAATCTCCTTGGCTTTTTTCCGGCTTCTCACATATACGATCGCACTGCCTTGAAGGGAAGAGAGGATATGGATCAGTTCTGCATTCTTGTCAGTGGTCTGCCTGACCACGTAAGCCACGTTCTTTCGTTCGAAACTCATGCGGAAGACGTTCTTCTCTCTGAACTGTAGTTTTTCCTGAATGTCATCTACCACTTCCGGCGTCGCTGTAGCTGTCAGGGCGAGGACAGGCACCCCTGGTTTCATCTTTCTGACCTCAGCAATATGAAGATAGGAAGGTCGGAAGTCATATCCCCACTGACTGATGCAGTGGGCCTCGTCCACGGTAATGAGACTGACCCGGATATGACGGAACTTTGCCTGAAAGAGTTCTGAAGAAAGTCGTTCCGGAGAGATATAGAGGATCTTGATCCCCCCGAAGATGCAGTTTTCCAGGATCTGGACAATCTCGTTCCTGGATCTTCCTGAATAGATGGCATCAGCGCGGATCCCTCTTTGGCGGAGGTGCATGACCTGGTCTTTCATCAAGGCGATGAGTGGTGTGATGACGATACATACCCCTTCCTGGGCCAGTGCCGGAATCTGGAAAGTAATGGATTTTCCGCCTCCTGTCGGCATCAGCCCTAAAGTATCCTTTCCTGAACAGATACTTTCTATGATGGGTCTCTGGATACCCCGGAAGTCGGAATATCCCCAATACCGTCTGAGTAAATCGAGATATTTATCGGTCATATACCTTTCTCCGAAAGATGCTGTTTTCAGAAGATTTACTGCTCTACAAGATCATCAGCCGAAGGCCGGATGTCTTCTATCTGGAGCTGTACCTGATTGTGCTTGAAAATATTGTCTTCAATGGTATAGGCAATATCGAAACTCCTTTTGCTCTTGATGTATCTTGCGGATGCACTCTGTCCGAAAGCGATGCCATTAAGGACATTGCTCGACTTGGAGTCAACTAATTCTAATTTGATATGTTCCTGATTCCGTCCCACCACTTTGCTGGTTCCATAGTCATATACGCCTATCGTACAGAATATGGGCTTTTCATTCAAAGGGCCGAAGGGAGCGAATTTCTTCAGGTCACATCTTAATTTATGTGTGATATCCTTAAAATCAATGACCCCTTCGATATTGATGATCGGTTCTATCTGCTCGGGTGAGATATGCTCTTCTACGTATTTTTGAAACCGGTCACGGAATTTCTTCACGTTTTCCCATTTCATGTTCAGGGCTGCAGCATAGGGATGCCCTCCGAAACTGGTCATTAGGTCACGGCAGCTTTTGATGGCCTGGTATACATCGAATCCCGGTACACTCCTGGCAGAACCGATAGCAAATTCGCCTGCTTTCGTCGTATCTTTCGTGATGATAATCGTAGGCCGCGTATAGATCTCTGTGAGCCGGGAAGCAACGATGCCGATAATTCCCTTCTTCCAGTTCTCGTTGTAGAGTACGATGGAGGAGCGGTGTACCTGACTATCCAGCCGTGATACAATGTCATTAGCCTCCTTGGTCATTTTCTTATCAATGCCTTTTCGCTGCTCATTGTACTGGTCTATATTCCGTGCCATCTTCAAGGCCGTGTCATAATTTTTCTCCACCAGCAGTTCTACGCTCTCCTTTCCGTTCTCCATACGTCCTGAAGCATTGATCCTCGGCCCTATCTTGTAGACGATGTCGCTCATCGTAATCTCCCGTCCGCTGAGGCCACAGATGTCAATAATGGCTTTCAGGCCGACATTCGGATTTTGGTTCAACCGCTTGAGGCCGTGAAAGGCTAAGATCCTGTTCTCATCTATGACCGGCACGATATCAGCGGCAATGGCTACGGCACAGAAATCCAGCAAGGGGATGAGATGGGAGAATGAAATTCCATTGTTCTTGGCGAATCCCTGCATAAACTTGAATCCGACGCCACATCCGCAGAGGTATTTGAACGGATAAGAGTCGCCGGGCTGGAGAGGATTGAGAACGGGGATGTCGTCCGGCAACTGTTCTTCCGGATCAATGCCGTGATGGTCACAGACAATAATGTCTATATCCTTGCTCCTGGCATAAGGCAGCATCTTCTCAATTGCCTTGAAACTGCAATCCAGGATAATGATGAGTTTGACACCTTCTTCCTTTGCCTTGTCTATTCCGATTTTGGTCAACCCGTAGCCTTCATTGTAACGGTCTGAAATATAGTAGTCAATATTGGAATAGAACTGCTGCAGGAATTTATATACCAGAGCCACGGCCGTGCATCCGTCCACATCATAGTCTCCCCATACGCGGATGCGTTCTTTCCTTCCCATTGCATCATTCAGCCGGTCAACGGCCAGGTCCATATCTTTCATCAGGAAAGGATTGATGAGATCAGCCAGTTGGGGGCGGAAAAACCTCTTGGCTGCGGACTCCGTGTTAATGTCCCGATGGATTAACAGCCGTGCCAGGATAGGACTGATGTTCAGTTTCTCTCCCAGTTCTTTAGCTGTCTTTTCTTGCTCTGATGTAGGTGTTGTGTATTTCCATTTAAAATGCATTTTAATCGTTTTTATTTCTGTGTGTAAAGATACAAAAAAATGCGCAAAGTTGAAAACTTCACGCATTTTTTATGAAATGGATCTTTAATCAAATCCCGAGTTTTTTCCGAATATCTTTAGGAACAGCATTCTTGTTGACCATGAAATCCATCGTCTTGTAAGCGATATAAGCCTTGGTCATATACCATATACCCTTATAGTCTCCATATTTGCCCCAGGAATTCTTGACCATATAATATTCCTTTCCGTTCTGGTCTTTGGCGATGCCGAAGATATGCATTCCATGATCATCCGTAGTCTGCCAGTCATCAAAGGCTTTCTGCCTCATCTCCTGTGTCGGTACGACCTCCGGGGCATTGATGCCTAATGAATCCAGTTTGTCCTTTTTCTTGTCACTGGAGAGTTTGAACCAGTGGTCGGCATCAGTACCGGTCATGGAACGGGCCTTTTTCTCATCCAGAGCGATACCCAGACCTTTACGCGTGAAGCCGTCTTCGGTCACATCACCTCCCCACGCTATGGTATAACCATTGTTGATCGCATTGTCGATGATCCGGCAGATGTCATCAATAGGGACGTTCCAACTTGGAGCCCAGCGCCAGTTGTCTTGTACCTCTACCGGAAACTCTGTCCAGAAAGGATGGTGGGTATAAGAGGTAAAACTTACATAGTCATTCCAGTTCAGGCCGAGACTTGCTGCAAAACTTTTCGGAGTATAGGATTTGCCCTCATAGACGAAGTGGTCAGGACATTTGCCCAGGTAAGCGTCCAGGATACCTTGCAGTCCGTTGATCCATGCCCCTGAGAGTTTCTTTAAGTTGCTTTTTGCAATTCCGTCAACGTATGGGGTCATTGCCTTGAAAAACTCCCCGAAATCGGCCAGGGAGTCTCCGTATAATGTTCCAGGTGCAGGCATGGCACTTTCCGGGACTATTCCGTAGTGTTCGATGCAATACAACGGATCGTAGGATGAGCCTCCCTCAGAGAAACTGACATCCCCGTGCATGCGCACGCTCATGATCGCACGGTCACGATAGGTCTTATTGGCAACGTACATCTCGCCGAGATCATAGGTCTTCCCCGTCTTCTTCAGAATTTCACTTTCAAAGAAACTCAGGGTAGAGTAGTCCCAGCAGGTGCCGCTTCTGTTCTGGTCCTTGATGCTTGTAATCGGGTTCTCCTTGATTACCGTAAAGACAGGTTTGTTCTTGTTGACTGAATCTTTTGTTACCTTGGCATTCGCTCCTGTGGCAAATAGAGCCAGGAGCGCGAAAGCTAATACTTTTTTCATCTTTCTCGTCTTTTTATAATTGTTGATGGATGTTAATAGGATGTCAGTTGATACACATCCCTACTGACTGTCAGACCATTCTCCGGCAGTATTCTATAGGAAGGAAAAGGGGGATGGTTATTCCTTGATATTGTTTGCCATGAAGGCTTCTATATCTTTTGGATGATAAGGGATACGGTCCTTTCCCAGGAATCTGCAACCGTCCTTGGTGATGAGGACATCATCCTCAATACGGATTCCTCCGAAATCCTTATAAGTCTCGAGTTTGTCAAAATTGATGAACTCCTTACAATGGCCACTTGCTTTCCAGTCATCGATCAGAGCGGGGATAAAATAGATGCCCGGTTCATCGGTCACGACAAACCCCTCTTTCAGTCGGCGCCCCATCCTGAGGCAGTTGGTCCCGAATTGTTCGAGATTGGGTCTGGTTTCTTCATCAAACCCGACGTGGGTCTGCCCTAAGCTTTCCATGTCATGGACATCCATGCCCATCATGTGTCCCAGGCCATGAGGCAGGAACATGGCGTGGGCTCCGGCCTTGACGGCTGCTTCAGTATCCCCTTTCATCAATCCTAACTCCTTGAGTCTTTCGGTCATCAGTTTGCAAATGGAGAAATGCACATCCATCCATTTCACCCCGGGTCTGGCAATTTTCAGGGTATAGTCGTGGCAGGCTTCTACGATAGAGTAGATTTCCAGTTGCTGCTGTGTAAACCGTCCGTTTACCGGATAGGTGCGGGTGTTGTCAGAACAATAATTATGAATGGTTTCAGCTCCGGCGTCACAAAGGACCAGGCGCCCGGATTCCAGTTGGCTCATGGACGGGTTGCCGTGCATGATTTCCCCGTGTTGTGAATAGATGGTCGGGAAGCTGACCATGGCACCGTATGATTCTGCTATTCCGGTGACTTGTCCTCCGATATATTTCTCCGTTATTCCAGGGCGTGTCAGGCGCATGGCAGTCGTATGCATCTTGTATCCGATTGCCGCTGCCCGTTCCAGTTCTTCTATTTCTTCAGGAGATTTTGTTGACCGCTGGCTGACCACTGCCTGGATCAGGTCGATGCTTGCTTCATCCTGTTGCTGGTTAGGATGGATACCCAGCAGATCAAATATCTGGAGCTTTATATCATACCGGTAAGGGGGAAGGAAATGTATCTTCCGCTTTTCGATGAGTGCCTGATGACAGATCGTCTGGAGCTCTTTCATCGGGGCAGAACATTTTACTCCTGCCTGTTCAGCCATGTCCTGTACACTGTCCACACTGCCATACCACACAATATCATCGATGCCGATGTCATTGCCGATCAGCGTTTCCTTGTCGTTGTCGATGTCAATTACTCCTACGAGGCCGTCTCTGTTTAACCCGAAATAATAGAGGAAGGTTGAATCCTGACGGAAAGGATAATAACCGTTTGCAGGGAAGTTGCACGGGGCCTCATTATTCCCAAATAAAAGGACAACGCCATTTTTGACAAGGGTCTTCAACTCTTTCCGGCGCTGTATATAAGTTTTTTTATTAAACAACATATTTTAATTACTTTCTCAATATTACTACGCAAAAGTACACATTTTTAACTGAAAAAGTGTTATATTTGCAACAAATATTGAATAATAGATTGAAATTTATAAATTATTAGCGTTTGATCTTATGGAGATAATCAGGAATACAGGACTGGTCTTGGAGGGTGGAGGCATGAGAGGTGTCTTTACAAGTGGGGTCCTGGATGCTTTCATGAAGCATGGTCTGTATTTCAAATATATTGTAGCTGTTTCTGCGGGAGCATGTAACGGGATGTCATACGTGTCACGGCAGCCGCGGCGGGCACGTATCTCAGACATTGACTATCTTGCCCGTTATAATTATATCGGTCTCCGGCATTTGGTGACGCAGGGATGTATCTTTGACCAGAAGCTCCTTTATGATCAGTTTCCTAATCAGTTGCTGCCCTTTGATTTCGATACCTTCTTCAATTATTCAGCAGGTTTTGAAATGGTAACGACCAATTGTCTTACGGGGAGAAACCTGTATCTGACGGAGACTTCCGACAAGCAGAGGGCCTTGGATATTGTCCGTGCTTCCAGTTCGCTGCCTTATGTCAGTAAGATTGTTCATGTGGACGGCGTGCCGATGCTGGATGGGGGAATAGTGGATTCTATTCCGGTCATGCGGTCCATCAGCACGGGGCATCGGCGGAATGTGGTGATCCTGACCCGAAATAAGGGGTGGAGGGATGACAGCAAGGATAGGAAAGTGCCCTATTTTATATATAAGAATTATCCCCGGCTGCGGGTTGCCTTGAGCAAGCGACATGTGTCTTATAATGAGCAACTCCAGATGGTGGATGACCTGGAAGCTGCTGGGCAGATTACCTGTGTCCGTCCGCAACGGCCTATGGAGGTGAAACGGATAGAGAAGGACACGGATAAACTGGAGCGTCTGTATGAGGAGGGTTTCTCTATGGGTGAGGTATTCTGTTCCCGCCAGGCGGCAGGGGATATCGAATTAGACTGAAAAGGACGGGCTGCTGGCAAGACCGGCTTTCTTGTCTGATCATAGTGAAGGGGTGCATGACAGGCCCTTTGAGGGCGTGGCCTTCCTCCGGCAGTTTTTATTCCTGCTCTTTCGGAGAATGGTGGCGCGTCCCGTCGGCTTTTTCCACATCCGTCTTTTTCAACAGGTCAGGGCGGAGCCGCCGGGTTCTGTCTACGGCCTGGTCAAATTCCCATTGCCGGATCTTGGCCTCGTTTCCGCTCAGGAGAATGTCCGGTACTTTCCATCCTTTATAGTCTGCTGGCCTGGTATAGATCGGCGCAGCCAGCAGATCGTCCTGGTAGCAGTCGCTCAGTGCACTTTGCTCATCGCTGATGCTTCCCGGGATGAGCCTTACTATCGCATCCGAAATCACCGCCGCGGCAAGTTCCCCTCCTGTGAGGACATAGTCGCCGATGGATATTTCCTTCGTGATGAGATGGTCCCGGATACGCTGGTCGATGCCTTTATAATGTCCACAGAGAATGATGATGTTATGAAGCAGTGACAGGTCATTGGCCAGATGCTGGTCGAATTGTTCTCCGTCAGGAGAGACGTAGATGACCTCATCATAGTCCCTTTCTGCTTTCAGTGCGGAGATGGCCCGGTCAATGGGTTCACACTGCATGACCATCCCTGCGCTTCCACCGTAAGGATAGTCATCCACTCTTCTCCACTTATCCAGGGTGTAGTCGCGGAGATTATGGAGTTTAATTTCCACAAGGCCTTTTTTCTGTGCCCGTGCCAGAATGGATTCGTCAAGAAATCCTTTGATCATTTCCGGCAGAACGGTGATGATGTCTATTCGCATATTACCGCAAAGGTATGTAAAAAAGGTCTGTTATACAAAAAAGGAAGCTTATTTCATCATTTCTATAAAGAAATCGTCGCCGTTTGTTAAAAAAAATGTAACTTTGTGCCCGATTAATGAATAACTTAATTTCTAATGAAAAGAATCTTTTCCCTGGCCCTATTGATGGCAGCTTTTATGGGTATGTCTGCTCAGAATATCCAGTTGCATTATGATTTAGGACATTCTCTGGACAAGAGCCTGACTTCAAGGCAGAGTGTGACGACAACGGCCGAACTGTACAAGGCTGACAAGTGGGGCAGCACCTATTCCTTTATTGATATTTATTATCAGAAAGATGGAGTATCGGGGGCGTACTGGGAGTTTGGCCGTGACCTGAACATTACGAAAAACAAGCAGTTTGCTGCTCATCTGGAGTATAATGGAGGATTAAGCTCCAATGAGACGACGTGGCAGGCTACCCGTTTTCAGCATGCTGTCCTGGCGGGTCCGGCATGGAACTGGCACAACAGGGATTATAGTGCCACTTTCACGGTGCAGACCTTATACAAATATTATTTTAGAAGCCGTCATTACGAGGCTCATGCGTATAACAGTTTCCAGTTGACCGAGGTCTGGGGCGTTCAACTTGCCCATCATCTGATCACCCTGTCGGGGTTCTGCGATACGTGGTATGACCCTCATGTCAATGGCAAATGGATCATAACGAGTCAGCCCCAGTGGTGGATTAATCTGAATGCTGTCAGAGGTTGTGAAGTTCCGTTGAGCCTTGGCGGTGAAGTGGAGGTCAGCAACAATTTCGTCTATAATGACTATGGCCGTAACAATCGTTTCTATGCCATTCCGACTTTAGCCCTCAAGTGGACGTTCTGAAGTCCGCCTTCCTGTCAGTGTTCAGAGGCAAATCTCCGTATGAATTCATCTTCCGAAATCACCTCGACTCCCAGTTGGTGTGCTTTCTGATTCTTCCCGCTCGTGGAAGTAATATCATTATTGATCAGGTATGAGGTTGATTTACTTACGGATCCTGTCGCTTTCCCTCCCTGACTTTCTATATAGGCTTTGAGCTCATTCCGGTTTTTATAGTGATAGACATTTCCGGTGATGACGAAGGTCAGGTCCTGGCACCGTTCTCCTTTAGGTTTGCCGTTGTCCTGCGATACGTCAAGAAGATTCCAGAGACGGTCAAATTTTGCCTTGTTGTCCTTGTCCTGGAACCATTTTACGATCTGGGCACTCTTTTCCGGCCCGATGCCGGGGATCAGGGCAAAATGATCATCCTGCACATTTTCAGCTGCCGCTTCCTTGACCAGTTCTTCTATCGGGTAGGTACTCAGCAGTCGGTTACAGACATCTTTCCCGCACAAGGGGATACTCAGCGCGTAGAGGAGATGCCGGGCTTCTACCTTCTGGGAATGCTCGATGGATTGCCGGATATTCATGGCACTTTTGTCTCCGAACCCGTCCATGTTGGCTATTTCTTCAATGTGGTCCTTGAGGTGGTACAGGTCGGCATATTCGTTGACCCATCCCCGATTGATAAATTTATCCAGGGTCTGTTCTGAGATCCCGTCAATATCCATCCCGTCTTTACTGACAAAACGGGCAAACTTCTTCAACTGTTTGGCAGGGCATTTCTGGTTGGTGCAATGCAGGGTTTTCGTGTTGCTGCTCTCACTGATGACGATCTTTGTGGGAGCACCGCAGACCGGACACCGGTCAGGGATGGTCAGTTCTCCTACTTTCTTGTCTACCTGGATGACCTTAGGGATAATCTTGTTCGCCTTGATGACACGGATGACCGTTCCTTTTCCTCCGATGCCCAGTCGTTCACATTCGCTGATATTGCAGAGAGAAGCACGCTTGACCGTTGTCCCTTCCAGGCTGACGGGCTCGAACACGGCAACCGGAGAGATCGTTGAGGTGGCACAGCTCCATTCGATATGGTTGAGGACTGTACGGGCATTCTCGTCCTGCCATTTAAAGGCAAGGCCGGCTCGTGTGGCATGATGCCCGGTGACGGATCCTGTCTGCGAATAGGCCCAGTCATCGTATGCGATGACCAGTCCGTCTACCGGATAAGGGTTCTCCCGGTTTGTGACTTTGTGGGTCCACCGTCTGATGGCTTCATCCATATTCTCGCGGGTAGGGGATTGGATATATTCCCGGTCTACTGCCTTCATCCCATTTTTCTCAATCTGATTCATCCGGTCACCCCAGTGCGGCAACTCCTCTTCCGTATAGACGAGAGTGAAAGGAATCCACTGCAGATGCCGCTGCTTCACTTCCAGTGGATCCTTGAGGGACAGGGAGCCGGAAGCCAGGTTACGGGGGTTGGCGTAGTCTTCATCACTCTCCAGAAGGAATCGTTCGAAATCGTTGTAGGAGATGACACATTCCCCTCGGATCACGGCGTGGCCTTTATAGGGAATGTTCTGGGGGATGCCCCCGATCGACTGTGCAAGATGGGTGATATTCGTTCCGATATGCCCGTTTCCACGTGTAACCACTTTCGTGAGGTGTCCCCCGTCAAAGGTGACTACGAGCGTCAACCCGTCGAGTTTCCAGGAGAGCCATACGGGTTTGCCGCCGGCCCACTTGACCAGATCTTCGGTTTTCTTCGTCTTCGCCAGAGAGAGGGCAGGAAATTCATGAGCTTCTTTCTGCCCGTTGATCTCATCGGCTGAGACATGATTGGTGGGAGAGTCTGCCAGGGTGATCCCCGTCTCTCTCTCCATCTGCCGGAGTTGGTCAAAAAGGTGGTCCCACTCATAATCTGTCATCATTTCCCTCTTGCCATTGTAATAGGCATCGGACGCTTCGTTCAAGCGATCGACGAGTTCCCGCATTTTATTTTCAGCCATCATATTTTCAGAATCTAAATCGACATTCAAAATGGAGGATGAAGGACGACCCTTGAATCCTTGTGCAAAGATAATAAATTTTCCGAAATCATTGGTGCCTGTGATGCAAAATGATTACCTTTGCAGCATGGACAAGAAAATCATTATCGGAATAGATGTCGGAATCTCAACGACGAAGATTGTAGGGATCAACCAGGAGGGAACCGTGATCTCTCCGATGCGTATCACTGCTGCTGATCCGATCACTTCCCTGTATGGGGCTTTCGGGAAATACCTTCATGAAAACAAGATACATCTGGATGAGGTGGAGCATATCAAACTCACGGGGGTAGGCTCTGCTTATATCAATGAAAATATTTACGGGAGACCTACTTCCAAGGCGGAGGAATTTATCGCGGACGGATTAGGGGCCCGCTATGAATCGAACCTGAACAGGATGATCGTCGTCTCCATGGGCACGGGGACCAGTCTGGTCCAGTGTGAGGGGGATGAGATTCGGCATATAGGCGGCATCGGCATTGGTGGAGGAACGCTCGCCGGACTGTGCCGTATCATGTTAAAGACGGATGATATGCGCCAGATAGTGGCTCTGGCTACGGAGGGGAATATTTACAATATCAATCTCTTCATTAAGGATATTTGCGCCAAGCCGCTTCAGGGACTTCCGATGTCTGCGACGGCGAGTCTGTTCAGTAATGCTAAGGCGAATGCTTCGCGGGAAGACATTGCCATAGGACTGATATATATGGTGCTGCAGGCTATCGGGAGCAGCAGTATCCTGAGCAGTCTGAACACGGGTATCCGCGATTTTGTCATGATTGGAAACCTTACCCTCCTGCCTCAGTGCCGGGAGGTTTATCCGGCTATGGAAAAATTATATAATGTCCGTTTCCGTATTCCTAAATACAGTGAGTTCTGTACCGCCATCGGCTCGGCTTTGAGTTATTTGCGGGAAAGGAACCAGGGGACGGCACCTAAATAAAGTGATTAAGGGGGACGGAGGGACTATTGGACAATGGCTTCTACTGTGGATTGATGGAATAAGAAATAGTGTATGGAATCTTTAAGGGAATTATACAGAATAGGAAAGGGGCCCTCATCCAGTCATACGATGGGCCCTCAGAAGGCGGCACAGATCTTTTTGAAGCGCCATCCTGATGCGGCCGGCTTTGAAGTTACTCTTTACGGTAGTCTGGCTGCTACGGGGAAAGGGCACATGACGGATAAAGTCATCGAAGAGGTGCTGAGTCCTGTTGCACCGGTAAATATAGACTGGCAACCCCAGAAATTCCTGCCTTTTCATCCCAATGGGATGGAGTTTGTTGCCCGTGACCCTGGAGGAAACGTGCTGGAGGACTGGACCGTTTATAGTATTGGCGGGGGTGCCTTGTCTGAAGGAAAAGGGGTGAATGATCCGTTCAGGACGAAGGATATTTATACTATGAACAGCCTGACTGAAATCAGGGACTGGTGCGATCGCAATGGACGAAGTTACTGGGAGTATGTACAACAGTGTGAGGATGCCGGGATCTGGGACTATCTGAGAAAAGTGTGGCTGATGATGCAGGATTCCGTGGAGAGAGGGCTGAATCATGAGGGAGTCCTTCCCGGGCCATTGAATCTCCCCCGGAAGGCTGCAAATTATTACATCAAGGCCAGTGGATATAAACCTTCTCTTCAGAGCCGGGGGATGGTCTTTGCTTATGCCTTGGCGGTGAGTGAGGAGAATGCGTCCGGGGGAATGATCGTTACGGCTCCTACGTGTGGCGCCTGTGGCGTGTTACCTGCCGTGCTCTATCATTGTTACAAGTCACATGCTTTCTCTGAAATCAGAATTCTGCATGCTCTTGCAACAGCTGGACTCATCGGCAATCTGGTTAAGAAAAATGCGTCTATCTCCGGTGCTGACGTCGGTTGTCAAGGGGAAGTGGGGGTGGCTTGCGCCATGGCTTCCGCGGCAGGCTGCCAGCTTTTTGGCGGTAGTCCTGACCAGATCGAATATGCTGCGGAGATGGGACTGGAACATCATCTGGGGATGACCTGTGACCCGGTGTGCGGACTGGTGCAGATCCCTTGCATCGAGAGGAATGCCTTTGCTGCCGCCCGTGCTCTTGATGCTCAACTCTATGCTTCTTTTTCTGACGGTAAGCATTGTGTCTCTTTTGACCATGTGGTCCATGTGATGAAGTTGACAGGGCACGATCTGCCTTCGTTGTATAAGGAGACTTCTGAGGGAGGACTGGCAAAAGAGTATCTGAAAGATAATATGAATTTACAGAAATAAATCTTTTGCCTTCTGATCAATAGACACTTTCAAATTCTTTCAGGAAGTTGACATCATTCTCTGAGAACATTCTCAGATCACTGACTCTGTATTTCAGGTTAGCGATCCGTTCTACTCCCATGCCGAAGGCATAGCCTGTATAGACGGTACTGTCAATACCTCCTGCTTCCAGGACGTTCGGATCCACCATTCCGCAGCCCAGGATCTCAACCCAGCCGGTATGCTTGCAGAATGCGCAACCTTTGCCACCGCAGATATTACAACTGATATCCATCTCTGCACTCGGTTCTGTAAAAGGAAAATAACTCGGGCGCAGCCGTATTTTCGTGTCTGGTCCGAACATCTCACGGGCAAAGGTCAGCAGGACTTGCTTCAGATCCGTAAAACTCACGCCTTTGTCTACATACAGACCTTCTACCTGGTGGAAGAAGCAGTGGGCACGGGCGCTGATGGCTTCATTGCGGTAAACTCTTCCCGGGCATAGGATACGGAAAGGCGGCTGGTGCTCTTCCATGTAGTGTGCCTGGTCTCCTGAGGTATGGGAACGGAGGAGCACATTCTTCGTAACGTCTTTCGGATCACTCTGTTCGATAAAGAAAGTATCCTGCATGTCACGGGCAGGGTGGTCTGCCGCAAAATTCAGTTTCGTAAAGACATGAAGGTCATCATCTATTTCCGGTCCGTCGGCCAGCACGAATCCCATCCTCCCGAATATATCTATAATTTCATTCTTCACGACTGTCAGTGGATGGCGTGTGCCCATGCTGATCGGATAAGCACTGCGCGTCAGGTCTATATCATCACTCGTGGCATTGGCCTCTTCCATCTGGGCCCGGAGGCTGTTGATCTTCTCCGTGGCGGCTTTTTTCAATTCGTTGATCTTGATGCCGACAGATCTTTTCTGGTCCGTGGCTACATTGCGGAAGTCACTCATCAGTGAATTGATTTCACCTTTCTTGCTCAGATACTTCCGCCTGAGCTGCTCAACGTCTTCCACGTTCTTTGCCGAAAGATTATTAACTTCCTTCAGAAGTGTTTCTATCTTATCCAGTATCATGATGCAGTATAAAATTTATAATTTAATTGCAAAGATAAGAAATAAATCGGAAATAGGAGAAGGCTGAAAAAGAATTTCTCTGATATTGTACTCTATTAAGCGGAAAATATGTAATTTTGCGGTATTCATCGTTGTATGTTATAATTATGAGAAAGCTTGTATATTTTTTTATCATTGTTCTGGTGATGGGCGTATTAGGCTTTTCTGTATCTGCCTGTTCTTCCAAAAGGCCCAAGACTGTGGATTCTACGAATATAGACACTCTTGCTAAGGACACTACGGGAGAGGATTCTTCGGAGCAGTTGATTGCTTCGACGCCTATGCCGAAAGCTGCTGATGAATTGTTTGATGATTTTATCTTTAATTTCGCAGCTACCAGGAAGACCCAGCTTAAGCGGATAGTCTTTCCTCTCAAGGTTTACCGTAATGGTAAAATAGCCGGAAAAATAGAACCGGTGCACTGGAAACTGGATCATTTCTTCTTGCGGCAGGATTATTATACGTTGATTTTCGATAATCCGAAGCAGATGGATCTGCCTAAGGATACGACTATTCGTCATGTCATCATCGAGAAAATTTATTTCCGGAAACGTATGGTTAAGCAGTATCTTTTCAACCGGATCAGGGGAAAGTGGATGCTGACTTCTATTAATTTTGCACATTTGTATAAGAATACCAATGCTTCATTCTTGAAATTTTATCAGGTGTTCGCCGCTGACAGTGCTTTTCAGAATCAGCATATTCATAATCCTGTCCGTTTCGTCGGACCGGATCCGGATAATGATTTCTCGACCATGACCGGAGAAATCATCCCTGAACAGTGGCCGGCCTTCGCGCCGAAATTCCCCCAGGGCATGATTTATAATATTATTTATGGTCAGAAATATACGGAAAGCAGCCGGAAAATCTTTGTCATCCGTGGGATAGCCAATGGCCTGGAACAGGAATTTACTTTCCGTAGGATCAGAGGGCGGTGGATGCTGATGAAGATGAACATCTGACGGATGCCGTTATTCCTTACAGATCATTCAGAGAGAAAATATGAAAGATATAAAGAATGCGAGCCTTCTGGCTCATAATACTTTTGGTATTGATGTACGTTGTCGCCGGCTGCTGGAGTTTTCTTCCTCGGAAGAGGCTCAGCAGGTGGTCCGGGGACTCCGTGAGGGGGATCGTCCTTACCTGCTGCTGGGAGGCGGAAGCAATCTCCTGCTTACAGGTGATTATCCGGGGACGGTAATTACTCCGGAGAATCGCTTTGAGGTTACCGTCTTTTCCTGCCCTGATGACCAGGATGGCGTTTACCTTCGGTGCTGGGCAGGATCAACCTTTGATGAGGTGGTCGACTATGCCGTAAAACTCGGATTCCATGGCATGGAGAATCTCTCACTCATCCCGGGAGAAGTGGGAGCTTCTGCCATTCAGAACATCGGCGCTTATGGCGCTGAGGCAAGTGAGATCATAAAAGAGGTGGAGGCTGTAGAGATCGCTACGGCTCTGCCGGTGCGATTCTCGAATGCTGATTGTCAGTATGGCTACCGGCAGAGCAGGTTCAAACAGGAGTGGCGTGATAAATATCTGGTTACTGCTGTGACCTACCGGCTGACAAAGACCTTTGCCCCCAAACTGGACTATGGAAGCATACGCCGGGAACTGGATGCTAAGGGGATTAAGGATCCGACTGCAAGCCAGATGAGACAGGTCGTCATAGCTATCCGTAGGGCAAAACTCCCGGATCCGAAGGTGGAAGGAAATGCGGGGAGTTTCTTTATGAACCCGATGGTCACGGAAAGGAAATTCAGAAGTCTCCAACTCTTGTATCCGGAAATGCCCTTCTTCCGCCTTCCTGTGCCTTTACGGCAGGCGGATGGAAGTGTTCTGACTGTTAAGGTCCCGGCGGGATGGATGATTGATCAGTGCGGGTGGAAGGGCCGCAGCCTTGGCCGTGCAGGCGTCCATGACAGACAGGCGCTGGTCCTGGTCAACCGTGGGGGAGCCTCGGGACAGGAGATACTGACCCTTTGCAGGACTATTCAGCATGATGTAAAAGAAAGGTTTGGCATCCAGATCCTTCCGGAGGTGAACATCAAATGAGAGTCACTCTTCTGGGTACGGGCACTTCGGGCGGAGTGCCGGCTTTGGGATGCAGTTGTGAGGTCTGCCGAAGCAATGATCCTCGTGATCATCGCCTGCGCAGCGCTGCTCTTGTAGAAACGGATTCTACAAGGATACTCATTGATGCGGGACCGGATATACGGGAGCAGTTGTTGAAGGTGCCCTTTAAAAAGATTGATGCCTTACTGATTACGCATATCCATTATGACCATATAGGGGGACTGGATGACCTGCGCCCTTTCAGCCATCACTTTAACGGACTGGATGTCTATTGTGAGAAATTTGTCGATGAACATCTGCATCAGACCATGCCCTACTGTTTTCCTCCTGCCCCGTCGGAACTGTATCCTGGTGCTCCGGTCTTGAGGATGCACACGATTTCACCTCATGAAAGGTTCAGGGTAGGAGACATTGATGTCTTTCCTGTCCGGATCATGCATGATAAAATGCCTATCCTCGGATTCCGGTTCGGTCCTTTTGTCTATATTACGGACATGAAAAGGATGGATGACGGCGAATATGCTTATTTGCAAAATGTGGATACTCTGGTCATTAATGCGCTGCGTTGGGAAAAGCCCCATCACAGCCATCAACTGGTGGCTGATGCGATTGCTGCATCCCGCAGGATGAACGCCCGCCGTACTTACCTTACTCACCTTACCCATAAAATCGGGCTCCATGCCGTCGCTGACCGGCGCCTGCCCCAGGGAATCCAGTTGGGATATGACGGACTGTCATTTGAGGTGTAAAGGTCGAAATCGTCTTATAAAGGAGATCTTCCTTGCCTGATAAAAAAACTTTATCGGAAATCCTTTTATTTTCTTTTGAATTTCCGATAAAGTTTCCAGCCCAGCACGATTCCGTCTACTGCACCTGCCCCTATATTCATGAGCCCGTGGATACGTTTGGAAGGAGTCGCATCTTTCTTGAAAGCTTCAGGCTTATGGAATAAGTCGTTCCATAGGTTCCTGGCTTCATGGTCATCTTTGAGAATGTCATTTTTCAACATTTCTTTCCGCAGACGAAGATCTGATAATGACTTGTAAGCGATTTTAGTATGAGTCATAAGGATAAGTTTTTATACATTATTTTTGTAAAAGAAGACCGGCCAGAAAGTGAACCAGCGGGCGTTCAATCCACTTATGACGGAAAAGGATGACCAATAACAGAATGAGAAGATAAACACCTGCGACGATGCAGAAGGCGAGAGGCATGTTCCCAATCCATGATGCCAGCGCATAGCCTCCGGCAAGGGACAGACTGATCAGGATAAGGAGCAGGAAGGCTGCAACAAGCATCACCATCCCTGCTGCGGTGAGTAACCGGACAACTTTATCTACAACATCGAGCTTCGTGTATTCTGCACGAAGTCCGATGTCATGTTTTAAGACCTCAACAAGTTGTCCGATCGTTTCGATGTTTTTGTCGTTACTGAACATCATACGGCCTGTTGTTATACCTCTTCTGGCGTGGCATCCTGAATGTCGTCTACTAGATCATCTTTATCCTTCTTGCTGAGTTTGATGTTATGCTTCTCGCAGAAACCATCTACTGCATCAGAAATCTTGGTACGTGTGTCTTTACCCGTCTCAGGAGCAAATACGAGACCTAAAGCTGCACCGGCGATCGTTCCGCCGAGAAATGCTCCAATGTAACCTAATGCTTTCATTTTTGTAATCTTTAATGTTCAACGATAATAATTTATCTATGGCAAAGATAGGGAAAAAGGGCGTAATCTCCAAATGTTCGAATCTTAATTTTTCGTTAATTATGTTGTAAAAACTTGATTTAACAAACTTTATTCGGAAATTTACAAAATATGTGGGCAGAATTTTGTAATTTCGCACTGTGAATTAATAACTTTATTTTTGTAAAGATCATGAAGAAGTATATGCTATTGTGTGCCGGGCTTTGCGCAGCTATGGCGCTGACAAGTTGTAAATCCAGTGAAAGCGCTTATAAGAAAGCTTATGAGAAAGCAAAAGCCCAGGAAGCTGAACAGCCGGCCAACCAGCCTATCCAGTCGGACAGTACTCCTGTGGTCACTCCGCTGCAGACCAAGTCAGCTGATCAGACAACAGTCATGGATAATGCTGATAATGCAGCTGTCCGGAAAGAGAATGTCACGGTGGTCAGTGGTGAGGGCCTGAAGAATTTCAGCGTCGTTGTAGGTTCTTTCTCCTTGAAGGCTAACGCTGAGGGACTCCAGAATACATTGAAGAATGCCGGTTACCAGGCTCAGATCGCTTATAGCGCTGGACGGAACATGTACCGGGTGATTGCTTCAACTTTCGATAATAAACTCTCTGCCGTGCAAAGCCGGAACCAGTTTCGTGCTGGAAATTATCCTGACGCATGGTTGTTGTTTAAAGAGTAATAAGGAACAGATCACAAGGGATATGGAATGCTAAAGGAAACGATTGGTGAAATCGTTTCCAGGTTTCCTATGCTGTTATCCCGGAAGAGCTTGCTTTAGAAGTATAATACAAGATGAGGGTTTTGTCCATTGACTACGGTAAAAAGAGGACGGGAGTGGCTGTAACGGATCCTTTGCAGATAATTGCAAACGGACTGACTACGATTGCTACACCGTCGCTGTTTGACTTTCTGGCTGATTATGTGGACAGGGAAGGGGTCGAACGTATTATCATCGGAAAACCGATGCAGCCGAATGGACAGCCCAGTGAGAATCTGCCGCGTGTGCAGGCCTTTGTGAACCGTTGGAAAAAGGCACGTCCTGACATACCGATAGAATATTACAGCGAGATGTATACTTCGGTCATCGCGCACCGTGCTATCCTGAGCGGAGGCGTGAAAAAGAAAAAACGTCAGGAAGACAAGGGTCTGGTAGACAAGGTTTCTGCCACTATTATCCTGGAATGCTGGATGCAGTCCAAAAGATTATCAAGAAAATAGATCTTCAATTAAATAATGATTTTACCCATTTATGTGTATGGCCAGCCTGTATTGAGAAAAGTGGCCAAAGATATTACTCCGGACTATGAGGGCTTGAAAGAACTGATTCCGGATATGTTTGAAACGCTGACAGCCAGTAATGGAGTGGGATTAGCTGCTCCTCAGATCGGAAAGAGTATCCGGGTGGTTGTCATCGATTTGAATGTGCTGAGTGACGAATTGCCGGAATATAAAGATTTTCGGAAAGCTTATATTAATGGCCATATTTTAGGCTCTGATGATAAGGCTGGAAAGGCTTCCATGGAGGAGGGCTGCTTGTCTATACCGGGGGTGAATGAGTCGGTTAGCCGTCCTAAGAAAGTTCATGTGAGTTACCTGGACGAAGACTTTCATCCGCATGATGAATGGGTAAGCGGTTATCTCGCGTGTGTCATGCAGCATGAGTTTGATCATCTGGAGGGGGTGTTGTTCGTGGATAAGATCAATCCGCTTCGTAAGAATTTGATCGAGGGCAGACTGAAGAATATCCTGAAAGGGAAATTCCGCTGCTCTTACCGTACGCGGGTGTTCCGTAAATGAAGGTATGTCGTTTCTTTAAGGGGGGAAGTATAAGGACTTGATCTATCCTGTTTGCTGATAGACTGGATTTTCCTGAACGATGATGAGGGCGTACGTTGGGACAAGAAGAATGTAGATGGCAAGTTGGAAGGTTGTCCCGTGGAATTGAAAAATTGAAATCATCGGTTGGAATATTCCGGTCTCTTCCGGAGAGAGGAGTGATCTTGCGTTTATGAGCGGCAGCGGATGGTTTAGATGAAAGTAGAGACAGATCTGTTTTGTAATAGATATAAGAGTTCGATTATTTATCCTAAATTTTGTTACCTGTGAAGAAAGTCTGTGTTTTCTTGCTCATGTTTTGGTGTGTGTTGTCAGTACATGCACAGTTCAGGGTAGACCGCCTTTTGTCAGCCGGCCGGAGTGCTTTGTATTATGAAGACTATGTGCTTTCTATTCAGTACTTTAACCTGGCCATTAATTCCAAGCCTTATCTTTATGAGCCTTGGTATCTTCGTGCTGTGGCAAAGTACAATCTGGATGATTTCGTGGGGGCCGAGAAAGATGTGGGGCAGGCCATTAACCTGAACCCTTATTATAATGAGATGTATGATCTCAGGGCCATCTGCCGCATCAGGCAGAGTAAGTTCAAGGAGGCTATCAGTGATTATGACCAGGCTATCCTGATTGATCCGAGAAACCAGAACTACTGGTTTAACAGGGCCCTTTGCCATTTCCAGGAAAAGGACTATCCTGGTGCGCAGCAGGAGTTGGATACAATCATTACCAAATGGAATCATTTTGCTAATGCTTATTCTTTAAAGGCTGAGGTCAGCCTGATCCAGAAGGATACGACAACTGCTGCCCGGATGCTGGACAAGAGCCTGGCCTATGATCCTTATAACGTTGGCGCCTGGAGGACAAGAGGGCTGATCAGCCTGAACCGGCATCAGTGGAAAGATGCAGACAAGTTTCTTAGTAAAGCTATTTATTTTGAACCGAAGGCGGTGGACGATTATTTGAATCGTGCCCTGGCTCGATTGAATTACAATAATCTCCGGGGGGCATTGAGTGATTATGACCTGGCTATCGAATATGATCCAAGCAACTTCCTGGCCCATTACAACCGGGGACTCTTACGGGTAAACCTGGGGGATGATAACCGTGCCATTGCTGATTTTGACTTCGTCGTCAAGATGGAGCCGAAGAACCCGCTCGCTATTTTCAACCGGGGGATATTGCTTGAGAAGACGGGACATGTCCGGGAAGCCATCAGAGACTATACCGCGGTCATCGGTCAGTTCCCGAACTTCTGGACGGGGCTTGCCTATCGCGCCCGCTGCTACCGCAAACTGGGCATGGCGGGGAAAGCTGAACTGGATGAGTTCAGGATCTTTAAGGCGCAGATGAACAAGACTATCGGGGTTCAGCCCCGATGGAGCCCGAAGACGCGCAGACTGGTCCGCAAGCGTTCTGAATTTGACATGAATAAGTTTAACCGGATCGTCGTGCCTGATGAACAGGTAACGGTGCATACGGATGATTATAAGTATAAGAGTGTTTACCGCGGGAAGATCCAGGACCGTAGCGTTGATATAAGTTTCCGGCCGATGTATGCCATGTCTCTCATGGAGTATAGTAATGGGATCAGTACTTATCAGGCCTTTGACGAGAATATAGAGAAGTTCAACCACCAGGTCGATCCTAAGTATCCTGTCTATCTGAATTGCAGCAAGGGACAGTTGACGGATGAGGAGTCCTTATCCTTCTTCAATTACGTAGACCGTCTTTCGAAACAGATCTCACAGACTAAGGATGTGAGGAAAATGAAGGACCTGCTGCTGGAACGTGCTGTGGCTTATTCTGTCCTCCAGGACTTTGACGAGGCGGACAATGACCTCACTGCTTATATTCAGATTGATGAGCATAATGTGCTGGCATATTGGCAGCGTGCCGTGTGTCAGTCCCGTCTGGATGCGGTCAACCAAAGTCAGGGAAGTGTTGTGACTCTTTCGCTGACCCAGATCCGTTCTGATTTTGACGATGCTATCAGGTTGAGTCCGAAGAATGCGTATCTGTATTATGACCGTGGAAATTTCCATGCTGACCATAAGGAGTACAGTCAGGCTATTGATGATTACACACGGGCTATCCAACTAGACCCCCGTCTGGCGGAAGCGTGGTATAACAGGGGACTGGCTCGTGTCTTCAGTGACAATAAGGCGGCTGGGATCAATGACCTTAGCAAGGCAGGAGAACTGGGACTTTATGATGCTTATTCTGTAATCAAGAGCTTTGAAACGAAAAAATAGCGCTTGAGATATAGGGTTTCTCAAAAAGAAATGTTACTTTTGCAGCGAGTTAAATAAAAAATACTATTTGTTATGGTAAAAATTACTTTGCCGGATGGCTCTGTACATGAATTTGAACAGGGGGTTACCGGTTATCAAATCGCCGAGAGCATCTCACCGGCTCTCGCTCGCAGCGTTGTTTGTTGCGGTGTAAATGGTGAAACGGTAGAACTAAACCGTCCTATTGAGTCTGATGCTGACGTCGTCCTCTATAAGTTTGACGATGATGAAGGAAAACGCACATTCTGGCACACCTCTGCACATCTGCTGGCTGAAGCTTTGCAGGATCTTTATCCGGGTATACAATTCGGCTTTGGACCTGCTGTTGAAAATGGCTTCTTCTATGATGTGATGCCTCCTAAGGGAACCTCAATTTCCGAGAATGATTTCCCGAAAATCGAAGCGAGGATGAAGGAGCTGGCCAAGAAGGATGAACCTCTTGTGCGCAAGGATATTTCTAAGGCTGATGCCTTGAAATTCTTTAAGGACCATGGACAGAAATATAAGGTGGAGCATATCGATCAGGACTTGAAAGATGGTACCATCTCTCTTTATACCCAGGGAAATTTTACGGATCTGTGCAAGGGTCCGCATCTGGTTTCTACGGGGATGATCAAGGCTGTCAAGATCACGAGTGTCGCCGGTGCCTTCTGGCGTGGTGATGCCAAGCGTGAACAGATGACTCGTATTTATGGTATCACTTTCCCGAAGAAGAAGATGCTGGAGGAGTACCTGGTCATGCTGGAGGAAGCCAAGAAGCGCGACCACCGTAAGATCGGTAAGGAAATGGAACTCTTTTTCTTCTCTGACCGTGTGGGCAAAGGACTGCCGATGTGGCTACCTAAGGGAACGGAACTGCGTCTCCGGCTCCAGGATATGCTCCGTAAGATACAGAAGAAATTCGGCTATCAGGAGGTGATCACTCCGAATATCGGTTCGAAGAACTTATATGTCACTTCTGGCCATTATGCTCATTATGGCAAGGATAGTTTCCAGCCTATCCATACTCCTGAAGAGGGGGAGGAATATATGCTCAAACCGATGAATTGCCCTCATCACTGTGAGGTGTTCGCCTGGAAGCCTCGTTCTTACAAGGACCTTCCCCTGCGCATTGCGGAGTTTGGTACTGTCTATCGTTACGAGAAAAGTGGTGAGCTCCATGGACTGACGCGTGTGCGGTGCTTTACTCAGGATGACGCGCACATTTTCTTGAAACCAAGTCAGGTAAAGGATGAGTTCCTTCGTGTGATGGATATTATCCTGACAGTATTCAAAATCTTCGGACTGAATGACTATGAAGCTCAGATCTCTCTGCGTGATCCGCAGGATCATACTAAATACATCGGTTCTGACGAGGTATGGGAGGAGAGTGAAAAGGCTATCGTTGAGGCCGTGAAGGAGAAGGGACTCAAAGCGCATGTCGCTTATGGCGAGGCTGCCTTTTATGGCCCCAAACTTGATTTTATGGTGAAAGATGCCCTGGGCCGCCGCTGGCAGTTGGGGACTATCCAGGTAGACTATAACCTGCCGGCACGATTCAAACTCGAGTATACGGATGAGGATAACCAGAAGAAATGCCCGGTGATGCTTCATCGTGCTCCTTTCGGCTCTATCGAGCGTTTTGTCGGTGTGCTCATTGAGCATACGGCTGGACATTTCCCATTGTGGCTGACTCCTGACCAGGTGTCTATCCTGCCTATTTCTGAGAAATACAATGATTTCGCCGGACAGCTCCGCAAATATTTCGATTCTGTCGGCGTACGTTCCGTCATTGATGACCGGAATGAGAAAATAGGACGTAAAATTCGTGATAATGAGATCAAACGGATCCCGCTCATGGTCATTATCGGTGAAAAGGAAGCTAATGGCGGCAAACTGTCTGTCCGTAAACAGGGGGGCGGGGAGCAGTCTATGATGACAAAGGAAGAGTTTGCCAAGTTTGTCAATGATGAATGTGACAAGGAACTTGAACCTGCCATCAAATGTGAACCTAAAAACTGATTTGTCTGAACGGTGTTCCTTGCCGTTTGCAGAAATAGATGAGAGCCTCTCTTTCCGGATCGAAAGGGAGGCTTTTTGAATGGTTATGTCCTGAAAGGATAAAATGGGAAACAAGAGACTGATGTGGTCCGTATAGCAGGCCTAAGGGGGGAAAACTTATCCTTTGATCGGTTTTTCCGGCCCTGTTGGTTTTTAAAAGTAGTGTAAAAGCGGAATGTTGCCCTTAGAAGAGACCTTATCTGACAAAAAACAAACAAAAAATTTTGTAAGCTCCTTACTTTTTTATAACTTTGCAGACGATTCGATAAAAGAAAACTTAAAATAGTTGAATGAAGAATGACACAATCAAATTTCGCTATCGCATTAACGAACAAATACGCGTACGCGAAATCCGCCTGGTAGGCGAAGGCGGCTCCCAAGTTCTGCCTACACGCCAAGCAGTCAATATGGCTCGTGAACAAGGAATAGACCTTGTGGAAATATCTCCAAATGCTCAACCACCAGTGTGTCGGCTCATCGACTATCAAAAGTTCCTTTACCAGCAGAAAAAGCGGCAGAAAGAGATGAAAACGAAGCAGGTAAAGGTGGAAATCAAGGAAATCCGTTTCGGACCGCAGACGGATGAGCATGATTATCAGTTTAAACTGAAGCATGCCGAGGAGTTTCTGGAAGAAGGCAACCGGGTTCGTGCCTATGTGTTTTTCAGAGGGCGCAGCATCCTTTTCAAGGAACAGGGGGAAGTCCTCCTGCTTCGCTTTGCCAATGATCTCGAAGAATATGGAAAGGTGCAGCAGATGCCTAAACTGGAAGGGAAGAAGATGTTCTTGTATCTGGCTCCTAAAAAGGTGGGTGTCGTGAAAAAAAGCCAGCAGAAACGAGACCGGGAGAGCGCCGAGGCGGCTGAGAAGTCTGCAAAGGCGGCTGTTCAGAAGAATGTGTCTCCGGAAACAAGCGAGAAGGGACTCTTTGCAAACAGCAAGGGTGGAGAAGAAACCTTGAAGAAACTAAAAGAAGATAAATAATAATTTCGGGTGTGTGTGACGTCTTGGTATATACGTTACCGCCCCGATAGATTTTCAGATGATTAAATAATAAACAAAAATGCCAAAAGCAAAGACAAATTCCGGTGCAAAGAAGAGATTTACTTTCACCGCTACAGGAAAGATCAAGCGCCACCACGCTTATCACAGTCACATTCTTACAAAGAAGACTAAGAAGCAGAAGAGAAATCTGGACAGTCAGGTCTTGGTGGACCCGGCTAATCGCAAACAAGTTCGTGATTTGCTTTGCCTGCGTTAATCAAATTATTAGTCTAACTTTTAAAGAAAGAAAATTATGCCAAGATCAGTAAATCATGTAGCTTCAAAGGCAAAGAGAACAAAAATCCTGAAGCTTACCAGAGGTCAGTACGGAGCTAGAAAGAATGTTTGGACGATAGCTAAGAACTCTTGGGAAAAGGGTCTTACCTATGCTTACCGTGACAGGAAGACTAAGAAGCGCAACTTCCGCGCACTGTGGATCCAACGTATTAATGCGGCTGCCCGTCAAGAGGATATGAGTTATAGCCAGCTGATGGGTGCTCTGCATAAGGCAGGCATCGAGATCAACAGGAAGGTTCTCGCTGATTTAGCAATGAACCAGCCGGAGGCTTTCAAAGCTATCGTAGAGAAGATCAAGTAATCTGTCCGTTCAGATTCTATCTATAGAATTGCACCTTTATTGAGGTGCAATTTTTTTTTCGACCTTTTAAGCAGTAAAGATTTCTATGAAGAATTTCCTTGATCTTCTCTTCCTGTCTATAGCCCTGGCTATGGATTGTTTTGCCGTGTCGGTCATTTCCGGTATGATATTGAAAGGGAAGGTATGGAAGGTGATCCTCCAGGTGAGTTTTCTTTTTGGCTTTTTCCAGGCTTTCATGCCCTTTGCAGGATGGATGGGGACACGCTATTTCATGAAGTATATTGAGGCTTATGACCACTGGATCGCTTTTGGCTTGCTGTTGCTCTTGGGCTTGAGGATGATCCGTGATTCTTTCCTGCCGGAAAAAGAGAAGAAGTTTAATCCTCGGAATTTCAAAACCCAACTGTTGCTGGCTGTGGCCACGAGTATTGACGCCATGGCGGTAGGGATCTCTTTTACCTGTATGGGATACCATTCTTTTTCAAGCATGGTCTTGCCTTTGACTATGATCGGCACGGTATCTTTTCTTTTCAGCATTACCGGTCATCTGCTGGGTATCCGTTTTGGGAGTAGTTTGAATTGCCGTCTTCGACCTGAACTGGCAGGAGGAATCATCCTTATTCTCATTGGGGTGAAGATCCTGGTGCATGATCTGGCGGCTTAGCCGGAGAAGTTGCTTCCTTGTGGCTGGCCTCCGTGGAGGTAGTATGTCTTGAAAAAGAATCATTTATTTTGTGTTTCTGTTTTGTTTTTGTATTTTTGCATTCCATATACTATATAGAATGACTGAATCATGATTTCAATAGAAGGTTTAAAGGTTGAGTTCGGTGTCAAGCCTTTGTTTTCGGATGTTAGTTTTGTTATCAATGAGCATGACCGCATTGCCTTGGTAGGCAAGAACGGTGCGGGGAAATCTACCATGCTCAAGATCATTGACGGTTTGCAGAAACCTACTGCCGGAACCATATCCATTCCGAAGGATTGCACCATTGGCTACCTGCCTCAGGTGATGAAACTTCAGGATGATACTTCCGTAAAGGAGGAGGCGCGGAAGGCGTTTGCTGACCATACGAGGATTGAGACCTACCTGAAAAGTATGCAGAAGGAGATGGCTGACCGCACGGATTATGAGAGTGACAGCTATAACGAACTGGTAGAGCATTTCACCCAGGAACAGGAACGTTACCTGATGATGGGCGGGGAGAATGATGAAGCTGACATCGAGCGGGTCCTTATCGGTCTCGGATTCGAGCGCTCTGATTTTGAGCGTCCCACCAGAGAACTCTCCGGTGGGTGGCGCATGCGCATCGAGCTGGCGAAGATCCTGCTTCGGAAACCTGATGTCCTGCTCCTTGATGAGCCGACCAACCATTTGGATATAGAAAGTATCACATGGCTGGAAAAATTTTTGCAACAGTCTTCCAGCGCAGTGCTCCTTGTCAGCCATGATCGTGCTTTTATCAATAATGTCACGAACAGGACCCTGGAGATTACTTGCGGCCATGTGGAAGATTATAAGGTAAAATACAATGAATATGTCGTCTTGCATAAAGAGCGCCATGAGCAGCAGCTCCGCGCTTATGAGAACCAGCAGAAGGAGATAGCGGACACAAAGGCGTTCATTGAACGTTTCCGCTACAAGCCTTCCAAGGCCGTTCAGGTTCAGAGCCGCATCAAACAGTTGGCTAAGATCAAACCCATAGAAGTGGATGATGTGGATAATTCTGTCATGCATCTGAAATTTCCCCCATGTCTAAGAAGTGGGGATCATCCCATCATTTGTGAGAATGTCAGCAAGTCGTATGGAGACCATCTGATCTTTGATCATGTCACGTTTACTGTAAAACGGGGTGAGAAGGTGGCTTTTGTAGGAAAGAACGGGGAGGGGAAGTCCACTCTTGTGAAATGTATCCTGGGGGAGATCCCTTTCAAGGGGAAACTGAAGATCGGACATAATGTACATATCGGGTATTTTGCGCAGAACCAGGCACAGTTGCTGGATGAGAATCTGTCTATCTATGATACGATCGATCAGGTAGCTACGGGTGAGATGAGACTGAAAATCAATAATCTCCTCGGCGCTTTTATGTTTGGCGGTGAGATCAGTGAGAAAAAAGTTAAGGTGCTCAGCGGGGGAGAACGGAGCCGACTGGCGATGATCAAACTCCTCCTCGAGCCGGTGAATCTCCTGATCCTTGATGAACCGACCAACCATCTGGATATGCCCTCCAAGGATGTGCTGAAGGAAGCTATCAAGGCTTTTGACGGTACGGCCGTGATTGTCAGCCATGACAGGGAATTCCTGGACGGACTGGTATCGAAAGTTTATGAATTCGGGGGCGGTGAGGTGAAAGAGCACCTTGGAGGAATCTATGACTGGTTACGGGTGAAAAATGCTGAGTGCGGGGCTGATGGCGAATATGCTCAGCATGCCATTGATGAGGTTTTGAATGCTCCTGCTGACCGGGATGAAACTGTACAACAGCCTTTGGCAAAGGATCCTGAACAGGACGGGGGCCAGAATTCCAATAAGCAGAGTTATGCGGAGCATAAAGAACAACAGAAAAAAGTGCGTAAGGCTGAGCGTGCGGTAAAGGATAGTGAGGAGAAGATCACCTCCATGGAAAAGCGGATCAAGGAACTTGATGCCTTGCTGATGAAAGCTGAGAATGCTTCGAATATGAAATTGGTTACGGAATATACGTCTACCAAGGAGGCCTTGGATCAGGAAAATGACAAGTGGATGATCCTTTCCCAGAAGTTGGAGGAGATACAGGAATAGGGATTCCTGAAAAAGGTAATGTGTAATTTTTTAATTGTAAATGAATATGAACATGAGAAAAATTCTTCCGATGATGATGATGGTGGTTACCCCTGTGGTGGGTATGGCACAGAATCGGTCGGGACTGAATGAAAAGGACCTGGACCGCTCGGTACGTCCTCAAGATGATTTCTATGAGTTTGCTGACGGCGGATGGCAGAAACTGAATCCGTTGCCTCCTTCTCGTAGCCGTTGCGGCACCTTTGACCAGCTTCAGGACAATAATAACAAGCGTATCAATACGATCTTGACCGGACTGGAAAAGAAGCATTACTCCAAGGGTACGATTGAACAGAAGCTGGCGGATTTTTATAAACTGGCTCTTGATGTGAATCGTCGCAATCAGGAGGGGCTGGCGCCTGTTGAGCCTGTCCTTAAAGAAATTGAGGCTGCCGGAACCATTGAGGATCTGCGCAGACTCCAACTCAAGTATGCTTCACGGGGACTGGGTATGCAGTTTGATGATGATTTTGATGCTGACCAGAAGAATGCTGCCATGAATATCCTGAATATCGGGCAGGATGGACTGACCTTGGGCGAGAAGGATTATTATATCAATAATGATTCCGCTACCGTAGCAATCCGTAATGCTTACAGGCAATTTATTGATAAGATGTTCCGCCTGTATGGCTTCAATGCGGAAGAGGCTGCACAGCGCCGGGATGCGGTGTTCCGCCAGGAGACGCTCGTGGCCTTGATCTCCAGGAGCATGACTGACCTGCGTGATCCCGAATCCAACTATCATAAGATGACCCTGAAACAGTTTGATGCGGACTATCCTGATATTCCTTTAAAGGAAATTACGGGGGCTGAAGGTATCCGGCCGGAGTATATCCAGATGGTCGTCGTGGGTCAACCGGAGTTTATGTCGGGACTGGACAAACTGATTACATTGCAGACACCTGAAGACATCAAGGCTTTGATGGAATGGAGTGTCATTGAAAATTCCGCTGACTATCTCACCGATACTATACGGGAGGCTCAGTTTGATTTCTTTGGCAAGACAATGAGAGGCCGTAAGGTGGATGATCCATTGTGGAAGCGGGCTACCAATCAGGTCCAGGACCAGATGGGGGAAGTGCTGGGCAGAATTTATGTCAAGCGTTATTTCCCGGAATCGTCTAAGAAATATATGGAAGAGTTAGTGCATAATCTCCAGGTGAGTCTCGGACAGCGGATTGATGCACAGACATGGATGAGTGATACGACTAAGGCTGCTGCTCATCAGAAACTCGATAAATTTCTGATCAAGATCGGCTATCCTAATAAATGGAAGGACTATTCTAAACTGAATATTGATCCTTCACGCTCTTATTACGATAATGTGGTGGCATGCCGTCTTTTTCACCACAATCAGGATATTGAGGAGAAAGCCGGTAAACCGGTGGACCGGGATGAATGGCTGATGACGCCTCAGACGGTAAATGCTTATTATAATCCGACAACTAACGAGATCTGCTTCCCGGCCGGCATTTTACAGTATCCTTATTTTGATCCTAAGGCTGATGCCGCCTTTAACTACGGCGGCATAGGGGTCGTCATCGGACACGAAATGACTCATGGATTTGATGACCAGGGACGCCAGTATGATGCTAATGGGAATATGAAAAACTGGTGGACGGCCAGTGATGCGAGCAACTTCAAGAAACGGGCTCAACTCTATGCAAAGTATTTTGACCATATTGAAGTGCTGCCCGGACTGTATGAAAATGGCGAACTGACACTGGGGGAGAACCTTGCTGACCATGGAGGCCTTCAGGTTTCTTTTAATGCTTATAAGCAGGCTACGGCAAAGCATCCTCTGAAGACGATTGATGGTTTTACCCCTGACCAGCGTTTCTTCCTCGCATTCGCAGGTGTATGGGCTGATAACATTACGAACAAAGAGATTCGTAATCGTGTCAAGCAGGACCCGCATTCCTTGGGAAGATGGCGCGTAGACGGGGCTCTTCCACATATTGACGCTTTCTATAAGGCATGGAATGTAAAACCGGGAGATAAGATGTTCTTGCCTGAAAACCAGCGTTTGCAACTCTGGTAAATCTTACATTTTGATAGTTGGAGGGGGGTATCTCATTCAGGGGTATCCCCCCCTTTTTATGTTTCAGGGAGGAATCAGACTGCCTGCATGGTGCATCCGGCTTATCTCTATGGTGCATCCAGGTGGTCTGTATGGTACATCCGGACTGCCTGTATGGTGCATCCGGTTTATCTCTATGGACCCTGCCGGTTTATCAGGAATATGATATCATCCCTTCAGCCTTTTTGCCAGGGTAGCTGAATTTGCCGTCCGTTCGACTTTACCGGGAGGTCGTATGGGGATACGTTCTGCTATCTTGACGTTTTCAAGTAATATAGCCGTTCATCTTCCGGAAATTTCTCTATTGCATACCGGAGCATCGTACGAGGCATTTCGCAAGCATGAAGATCAAGAAAAGTCGTTAGCCTGTCTTTGTCCCTTTTGCCGGCTTCTCGCAGCATCCAGCCGATCGCCTTTTGCATCAGGTCATGGGGGTGGTGCAGCAATTTTTCACTAAGCGCATAAATATCTGCAAAATCATTGCGTTTGATGAAAGCAGAGGTGGAGACGATTGAGATGCGCTGGTCCCATAGAAAAGAACTGTCTGCCAGTTGGTAGAGTATGCCACGGTCCTTATCCATCAGATATTCACCGACAATGACCGGTGCTGTAAGGTCTACGAGATCCCAGTTGTTGATCTGATGGGTATGGCGGAGATAGAAACGATAGAAATTACGGCGCAGAGTTTCTGCTTCTTTTTCCGAATGTGCTTTCAGCCAGAGAGGTTTGGTGGTGCATTTTGCATGTTCGACCATGATGAGCAATGCGCACATGCGCTGTTCATGCCATGGAGACATCAGCAACTGGGAGAGTCCATCAAGACTGAGACCCAGATGTTGCCTTGCCACCTTGCGTATATGAGGCACCGTAATGCCTAAAAAATGATCACCTTCGCCGTATTCGCCTCTTCCGGTTTTGAAGAACCGGGGAAGTGTTTCTTGCTTTTCAGGATCAACAAACTGCTCCAGTTCGAATCGGATCATTTCAACATCCTGCCTGTTTTCTATAGTTCTTTTCATGCCTTTTTTTTCCTTTATGATAGATTTCGTCGTTCTTCAGATTACCGTTTACAAAGGTACAAAAATATAGGAATTCAGTTTTTTCTTACCTGTCCTAAATGACAATGGAGTCCATTTTTCTATGAAGAATTGATCGTAAACGATTATTTTTGTAGAAATTTGCTGCTGGGTGATGTAATTTATTTGATCATCTTGCGTCTAAAGGGCAGTATTGATCAAGAATAAGATGGAGACATTACAAAAAGAATTTGCGCAAATCGTAAAAGAGAACAAGAGCACGATCTATACGGTGTGCTATATGTTCGCGAAAGATTCCGATGATGTGAACGACTTGTTTCAAGAGGTATTAGTGAATTTGTGGAAGGGTTTTGACTCTTTTATGGGTCATAGTAATATCCGGACGTGGATTTACCGAATTGCTTTGAATACGTGTATATCCTTAAACAGAAAGAAGAGGCTGAAGACGATCCCGTTGAGTCTGGATGTTAATCTTTTTGAAGATAAGGATGAGGAGACCAGGCAGGTGAAACTCTTGCATGACCGCATCAACAGACTTGAGCTTTTTGACAGAGCCATCGTGCTGCTCTGGCTTGAGAATATCAGTTATGACGAGATCGGTGCTATCGTCGGGATCTCAACGCACAATGTGGCTTCACGCTTGTTCAGGATCAAGGAAAAGTTGAAAAATATGTAGAACCTTTAATGAAGGATGAAAATGGAAACAAATGAAGATACCGAATTAGGACAGATGAAGGAACAACTTGCATTACTCAAGAAAAAACTCAGAAATGAGAGCATCGTGAATGACAAGTTGATGAGAAAGATCATGAGTGATAAAGTGTCTAAAATCAATCGTGATACGATGGTGGGCTATATCTTGATATTTCTGGCCATACCTTACTGGACCTGGCTGTCTGTTGACATGCTGGATTTCTCGTGGTGGTTTTGCGGAGTGACAGATATGTTCTTTATAGTTGCCTTGATCTATACCTACATCTCTCACAAGGACATAAGAGCCAAAGAACTGTTGGAAGGGAACTTGTTGGAAGTAAGTTATAAAATAACGAGGATGAAGAAGATGGAAGCAAACTGGCTGAAAATAGGTATGCCTTTTCTGGTGATATGGCTCACCTGGATGGTTCTCGAAATATTACACGGCCGGAACGGCAATTCTGCCAGCATTCTTGTTGGCGGGGCCATCGGTGCGGTCATCGGCGGAATTATCGGTACGTGGCAATATCGCAAAAAACAAAGAAGGGCAGAAGAAATCATCAGTCAGATCAAAGAGCAATGTAAGGACGATTGAATGGCAAGAGGCTATATTTGAAAAATGACAGGGTAAAGGACAACCGTATCATCCGGAGGGCGTGCTCTGACCCCCCGGATGATACTCTCTTTTTTACAATAAATCTTTTTTGGAGTCCTTTTCGGTTATTTTTCTTATCGCCTTGCATGGTGCCCCGAAAGCTACATAACCGGCAGGTATATCTCTGGTAACTACACTTCCTGCACCTATGACAGCACCGTCGCCGATATGCACTCCCCCTAAGATTACTACATTCGCCGCAATCCATACGTCATTTCCTATATGGATCTCATCCGCATATTCTGAGACGGAAACGTGCCCGTCCGGGTATTTCATTGCGACTCGTTCCTGGGCCATAAGAGGATGATTCGTTGCCATCAGAGAGACATTCGGACCGAACATGACATCATCACCGATGTAAATGCGGCCATCATCCATCACCATAAGATTGAAATTGGCAAAGAAATTCTCACCGATAAAGGTATGGATACCATAATTAAACTGTATCGGTCCTTGAAAGTAAAACTTTTTCCCGATAGCTCCGATAAACTCTTTTATAAGAGATGAGCGGCCTTCATCGTATTCATCCATTTGATTGTATTTACGACAAAGTTCGTGAACTTTGTGCTTGATGTCACGGAGCTCTTTGGTGCGGGCATCGAATAGGCGACCTGCAAAAATCTTTTCTTCTTCTGTCATTCCAACTTATTTAAAATTCTAGTATATTAAAAAATGATCAGTCAAAGTCCTGTTTAAAAGAGGATTATCGAAATTACTTTATCCTGGCTCCGAGTCTTTTCCCCTTGTTTAATATCCTTTGTGGAATAGTTTTCTTACCCTTTGTACCAGGATAAATCAATTTGCCAATGACTTTAAACCCAGAATAATGGAGAATTTCTTTCATGGCATGATTGGTATTTGAGGTCTCACGGAAAATCCAGCTGAACGGCCATATTGTAGTACAAGCTGTCACGATAACAGCCTTTTTCCCCTTATGCAAGGGGATAGGAATGCCCCTTTTTGATTCTCCCATCATAGAAGGTACGATACGGTCGAACATGACTTTCATCTGGCCACTCATATTCCCCCAATAGACGGGAGTGCCGAGGAGGAGAACGTCACATCGCTTTATTTCTTCGGCCATACGATGACCATCATCCTCGGGCAGGATACAAGTTCCGGAGGTCCTGCATCTCATGCAACCCGTGCATGGACGGATATTCAAATCGTTCACATCTATCCAATGAACATCAGCAGATCCTATAGAATCTGCCACAGAGTGGAGCATTGTCGCTATGTTACCCTTTTTCCGGGGACTTCCATTAATTACCAGGACTCTCATCTTTATTTAATAATGAACCACATTCCGTCTTAAAGATCTGACCATCGTCTCTTCCTCTTCACGTCATTGATTCAGAAAAATACCGTACAAAGGTACAAAATTTATGATCAGCGCATTGTCAGGACAAGACAATTTTCAATTAATTCTGCCAACGATTTTAATCTGTGCTATACGATTAACCATATCTTAATATTTTGTAAGTTTTTTCTCGTTTCATCGTTTCGAAATGACATGAAGATATTTATTTCTTCAATGTAAATCGGAACGTTTTGTAAATTTATTGTTATTTTTGTACAGGATAAAAGAAATTAAATTTTCCATAAATATGAAGAACTATAGGATACAAGAATTTCCTGATTCAAGGATAGCAAGTATAGATGTTTGTGAGATGGGGAAGAAGAAACATCATATAGCCGCATTGCTGGAATTGGATGTGACCGAAAGTAGAAGGAAAATCAGAGCTTATAACAGAGCTCATCGGGGGAAAATTTCTTTTACGGCGTGGCTGATTAATGTTATTGGAAAAACGATCAAGAGGCACGAAGTGGTAAGTTCCTATCTGATTGGGAAAAAGAAATTGATGGTTTTTGAAGACATCAATATTTCCATTATCGTAGAAAAAAAACTGAATGGGAAAAAAGTACCTTTCCCTCTTATTATTGAAAAGGCCGATGAGAGAAGTGTTGAGTCAATAGCAGAAAAGATTTCAGAGGCCAGGGGCCAGGAAATTACAGGCCATGACATTGTACTTCAAAAACGGACAAGGCGAATGGAACGGATATATTATGTCCTTCCCCGTCTTCTCAGATTACTCTTCTGGAAATATCTGCTGAAACATCCCAAATTTGCTTTTAATACGATGGGTAATGTAGCATTCACCTCTATTGGAATGATGGGGAAAATCAACGGTTGGTTCATTCCGATATCTGTACATCCAATATGTTTCGGGATAGGTTCTGTCATCAAAAAACCAGTTGTAGTAGAGGACAAGATCACCATAAGGGAAATATTGAATGTATCCGTTCTTATAGACCATGATGTGATAGATGGGGCTCCTATGGCCAGGTTTGTCAATGAGTTGAAAGAAAACATAGAAACAGGGTCAGGCATATCATCTGAAAAGATTTTTTCAGACTGATGGTCTGTATGGATGTGAAAATCAGAGTTTACAGGGTATGGAAGGCATACAACAGGAGCTCCCGGATAGGAATCTGTCATGCCGTCTTTTTGTGATGAATGTGAATTTTCACAAAGAAAGTAAGTATTTTTGTTTTTTGCCTCTGCAGGTTTTATCATTTCAGAAATTTTGCTTAAATTTGTACCAAGCTTTGTTAGGGAAGGGAAGTTTGTATGCCATTAAGATTACCGGATAAATTACCAGCTATAGAGATTCTGAAGAAGGAGAATATTTTCGTCATGGACGAGACACGGGCTCACAGCCAGGAGATCCGTCCGTTGAAGATCGTTATCCTTAACTTGATGCCTCTGAAGATTACTACCGAGACCGATTTGATCCGGCTGCTCTCCAATACGCCACTTCAGTTGGAAATTTATTTCATGAAGCTGAAAAGCCATACGCCGAAGAATACGCCCATCGAGCACATGATCATGTTTTACAAGGACTTTGATGAACTCCAGAAACATAAATTCGATGGGATGATAGTGACCGGTGCACCGGTGGAGACCATGAAATTTGAGGATGTCGAGTACTGGCGGGAGCTGGAAGGTATTTTTGACTGGGCTCGTACACACGTAACTTCCACACTGTATATCTGCTGGGCTGCACAGGCAGCCTTATATCATTTCTATGATATTCCCAAGTATGCGTTGAAGAAAAAGATGTTTGGCATTTTCCGCTCACGTATTCTTGATCCGTTACTGCCTATTTTCCGTGGGTTTGATGATGTGTTCAGTATGCCTCAGAGCCGCCATACGGAAGTACACCGGGAAGATATTGTGAAGATCCCTGACCTGCGTATTATCGCTGAATCGAAAGACAGCGGAGTGACGGTCGTCATGTCACGTAATGGCAGGGAGTTCTATCTCACTGGGCATTTGGAATACGCTCCTTATACACTGGACAAGGAGTACAAGCGCGATTTTGGCAAGCGCAATGATGTGGATGTCCCGAAAAATTATTATGTTGATGATGATCCTCATCAACGGCCACTTGTGACGTGGCGTTCTTCTGCCAATCTGTTTTACAGTAATTGGATCAACTATTATGTCTATCAGGAGACCCCCTATAATATTGATGATATTAAGTAGGTTGAGACCCTTGACAGATGAAGGAAGGAATAGATGAAAGCAAAACGGTTAGAACTCTTGGCACCTGCAAGGAATCTGCAAACAGGCATTGCTGCCATTGATCATGGAGCTGATGCCGTATATATTGGTGCCGCCGGGTTCGGCGCCCGTCAGGCTGCAGGGAATCCGATCGGTGATATTCGCCTGTTGTGCGAATATGCCCATCACTTTGAGGCGAAAGTTTATGTGACCGTCAATACGATTGTCTATGATAATGAAATGGACACCGTCAGGGGGCTGCTCTCTGAATTGGCTTCTGCTCATGCCGATGGCATTCTCGTTCAGGATATGGGCCTTCTGGGACTGGCACAGCGGGAGCGTGTTCCTGTCCATGCCAGCACGCAATGTGATGTCCGGACAGCAGAGAAGGTACGCTGGCTGAAGTCCCTGGGCTTCAGCCGTGTCGTCCTGGCCCGCGAGCTCTCACTGGAAGAGATCAGGAAAATCCATGAGGCTGTCCCGGACATTCAACTAGAAGTGTTTGTCCATGGGGCACTTTGCGTGAGTTATTCCGGCGTGTGCTATGCCTCCCAGCAGGTTTTCAACCGTTCTGCCAACCGCGGAGCCTGTGCACAGTTCTGCCGGTTGAAATTCGACCTGACAGACAGTGACGGTAAGGTCATTGAAAAGCAGCGGTATATGTTGTCCCTGAAAGACTTGTGCCTGGCCAGCCATCTTGAAGAACTCGCTGATGCGGGAGCTTGCTCCTTCAAGATCGAGGGACGATTGAAAGATATTGATTATGTCAAGAATGTAGTCTCTGCCTATTCTGAAGAACTGGACCAACTCATCCGTCGCAGGCCGGAGGATTATTGCCGTTCTTCGCGGGGCAGGATCATCCGCACTTTCAGACCGGATGTGAAGAAAACTTTTAACCGGGGGTTCACGACTTACTTCTTCCATGGCCGGCAACCGGAGATCGGGACGATGGATACTCCTAAGGTTACGGGCGAGTATGTGGGAACGGTAAAGGAAATCAGCCAATGGAGTTTTACGGTTGCCGGTACAGCCAGTTTTACGAATGGTGATGGTCTCTGCTTCTTTAATGATCATCATGATCTCGAGGGATTCCGGGTCAACCGGGTTGAAAATAACCGGCTTTTTCCTCAACGGATGCCCGCAGGTCTTCATAAGGGGATGCGGCTTTACAGGAATCATGATGAGGCCTTCAGGAATATTCTTGAAGGTCAAACCGCAGAACGGAAGATCCCTGTACGTATGCGATTGTCCGCCGTTGACAAGGGCATATTACTTGAGGTGACGGACGGACATTATGCTGCCCGGACCCTTTCAGAATGGAAATTGCAAAAGGCTGAAAAACCTCAGAAGGAAAACATGGACCGGCAGTTGACCAAACTGGGAAATACTCCGTATTGCTGTGAGCACGTGGAAATCACGGAAGGAACAGAGACTTATTTCGTTCCGAACAGCATCCTCTCGGCGTTGAAGCGGAGCACCATAGAAAAACTAGGGGCATCAGCGTCAGAGGAGTCTCCTCTGACTTCCTGGAAAGAGCAGGGACTTTTGGCGGGATCTCCAACTCCTCCTTCACCGCCTCTTCCCGGGAGCAGGAAAAGAATGCCATTAAACTGGCAACCGGAATATACCAGGTATCCCTATCTCTATAATATCAGCAACCACCTGGCCAAAGCATTCTATCTTGGACAGGGCCTGGCCGTGGACGGGAAAGCCGTGGAACTTTCCGGCCCTTTGGCCAGAACGGAGCCGGAGCCCCTGATCATGCAGTGCCGCTATTGCATCCGCTACGCGTTGGGATATTGTGTGAAAAGAGGAGGAGAGCGTCCCGTATGGAAAGAACCTCTGTTTCTGGTGCTGCCCGGCGCGAAAAAGTTTCGACTCGAGTTTAATTGTAAAGCGTGTCAAATGAATATCTATGCAGAGAAGTAGAACCTTCGTTCTGATCATCCTGATGATGATGTTCCTGACCGGTTGTTATCACCGGCCAGCCACACGGTTTCGTGCCCCGCTGATCCAATACAGTGAGAAGCAACTTGATTCCATTTCCTTCTCCTCTACCCATCATTATACCTATAAGTATAATTTTCTGGTCAAGAGTGATTCTTTAGTCCTTTATGAGCAGCAGCCTGTAGAGATCGTCAACAATATGAGTACCGATTCCTTTGCCGTGAAGCATCACACCTTGCTGGTGGTTTCGGATATTCGTATTGTCCCCCAGGATTCCATTGATTCCGTGTGGATTCAACTGGGCACAGAGAATGCTCAGTTTGGGTGGATACACGAGTCGAGGCTCTTGCCGAACGTGGTGCCTGATGACCCGATTTCAGAATGCATCTCTACTTTTTCAGACACCCATTTACTCATCTTTCTTATTATTATTGTTGTCATCGGTTTTGCCTATCTCCTCAGGACCATTCTTCAGAAGAATGCCAAGATTGTTCACTTCAATGATATAGACTCGTTTTATCCCACTTTGCTCTGCCTGATAGTGGCTTCCGCTGCAACCCTTTATGCCAGCATACAGACCTTTTTCCCCGATGTATGGCAGAATTTTTATTTCCATCCTACTCTGGATCCGTTCCACGTTCCCGTCCCGCTCTCGATATTCCTCATTCTGGTCTGGGCGATGCTGATTATAGGCATGGCGGCACTGGACGATATTCGGAAGCAATTGCCATTCGGAGATGCCGTGCTCTATACCTTCGGATTGGCCGGCGTATGTGCCATCGACTATATCCTCTTCAGTATAAGTTCCTTGTATTATGTGGGTTATGTATTGTTAGCCTTTTATTATTATTTTGCAATCAAGCAGTACTTAAAACACGACCGCGTAAAATATGTTTGTGGGAATTGCGGGGCAGAATTGAAGCATAAGGGACGTTGTCCGCGTTGTGGAGCGATGAACGATTAAGGAAAAAGGACCTTAAAATCACCTGTTTTCCGCAAGTAAAGAGTTGTGCTTCTTGTGGAGTTTAGGGAATAAGTTTCCGGCAGGGGCAGTCCTATAGATAAGGAAAGGACGGATCAGAATGGTCCTTAAATTTCCTTATAAATGAGGATTTCACAGATCAATGAAAGTTTGTACCTTTGCAGACAAATAACAATATTAACTTATATGAATAATCAATCGATTATGGCCTTTGCCCTGTTTGTGGCAATGGCAGTGCCTAAACCGGCGCTGGGGAGGGTAAATCCTGTAACTGACCTTTCGGATTCCTCACGCGTACATGACCTGGATGAAGTTGTTGTGGTACGCCAGCCCAAGGAATTCCTCCGTCTCCGGCAGCAGCCGTTAAGCAGTACAATCCTTTCCTTCAAGGAAATGTCGGATCTCGGAATACGTGACCTTCGTGATATTTCATCATACGTACCTTCTTTTGTGATGCCCGCTTATGGATCACGGTACACCTCTTCGATTTATGTCAGAGGAATAGGAAGTCGTATTAACAGTCCGGCCATAGCCCTTTACCTGGACGGTATGCCCATTATCAGCAAGGCCGCATTTAACTTTCATACCTATCA
>ENA-UOOK01000602-UOOK01000602.1-fermentation-metagenome-genome-assembly--contig:-NODE-602-length-47798-cov-5.858974_pt1 | contig 47798 bp, 45 predicted proteins | sample MGYA00245777_ERZ724023 | MGnify/ENA primary metagenome ERZ724023 (study PRJEB28704, sample SAMN03018312) | fermentation metagenome | biome: anthropogenic terrestrial biome; feature: soil; material...
GAGTCCGTCCCCCATGAAGCTAAAGCCCAGGACCGCGACAACAATCAAAATGCCTGCCGGCACCCACATGTTGGGATAGTTGGCCAGGATTTCCTGCCCCTTGGAGGGATCTGCCAAAGCAATCATGGACCCCCAGGCCGCCCTGGGAAAGGGAACGCCCAGGCCCAGGTAAGACAAGGTGGATTCATAAAGGATGATACCGCCAAGGCCCATAGTCGCACTGACGATCAGCTGGGGCATAGCATTAGGAATCAGGTGCTTGAAGATTTTCTTGATGGCGCTGATCCCGGTAGTCTCGGCTGCCATCATGAACTCCTGTTCGCGGAGCATGAGGATCTGGCCCCGGACTAAACGGGCTGTTCCCGTCCAGCCCATCAGGGTCAGGAAGGCCATCAGGTAGTAGATCCGGTGCTCTGCCGGGATGGATTCAATGGAGCTGATGGTCGCCGATAATATCAGTATAATAGGCAAGCCGGGCAAGCTTGCAAAGATATCGACAATCCTCATGATCAGCTGATCCACCCATTTTCCGTAATAACCTGCCAATCCTCCCAGGAGAACCCCGAGCAGAGTCTCCAGAATAATGACGATGAAGGAGATCACAAGGGAGATCCGGCCCCCGTACATGAGACGGGTCAGAATGTCAAAGCCAGAAGTGTCCGTCCCCAGCCAATGGTCTTTGGAAGGGGGTGCCTTGAACTGAACCACCGTCCGGGATTTATCGTAATAGGTATAGGGTTTGCCGTCCGGTCCTTTAAATTCCGCCTGAGAAACCATATCAGAGTTTCTCTCAATCTTGAAGACCTGGGTCTCCTGGTATTTCCAGGTCGCATTAATAATCCATGGTCCGGCAAAGGAGAAGACAAAAACAAATATAACCATTGCCAAGCCTACCACCGAGAGCTTGCTCTTGAAGAAGCGCTTAGCCACCATCCGGCCCGGGGAGATGACCCGGAAGTTTTCCTCAAATCCGGTTTCGACATGGTCTTCCATGTCTATATATGTATGTTTTTTATTATTTTCACTATTCATAGCCATTTCAAACTCCTCCCCTCTATGACAATTTGACCCGGGGGTCGACTACCATGTACATCAAGTCGGACAGGAGCATGCCCAGGACCGTCAGAATGGCCAGAAACATGTTGTAGCCCATGATGAAGGGGATATCTCCCTGCTGGGTAGCCCTAAGGGCCATATAGCCGATTCCGGGTATGGCAAAGACCGTTTCAGTAATCATAGCTCCGCCGAACAGGCCGGGCAGCATGCCGGAAAGTGTCGTCACTAGAGGAATCATGGTATTGCGGAAGGCGTGCTTGTAAGTGACGGTTCTTTCCGAAAGCCCCTTAGCCCGGGCGGTCCGGATATAGTCGGAATTCATAACTTCCAGCATGTTAGTCCGGGTGAACTTCATGACTCCCCCCACTCCGAGGATAGTCAGAACCAAAATGGGAAGGATCAGATGCCAGGCCTTATCCAGAAAGATAGCCATATTGGCGCCCTGCGGGAAAATCTTGGTCGCTGAGACCAAGCCCTGGAGGGGAAAAATCTTGAGCCTGATCGATAAGACGTTCATCAGCAAGGCCGAGAGGAAGAAGGAGGGCAAGGCCGTCCCCATCATGGCAAAAACCGACACCGTGTAGTCATAGGCGCTGTACTGTTTGACGGCTGCCCGGACACCCATGGGGATCCCGATGATAATTTCGAGAAGATAAGAGAGAAATGCGATCAGGAAAGATATCCAGATATAATCTGACAATACTTCCGTAACCGGTTTTCCATAAAGGAAGGAGAAGCCTAAATCACCGGTTAAAGTACTCCCCAACCACTTGAAATAACTTGTCATAATCCCGCTGAAACTCTTATCAGCCAGACCGTAAAGTTCCTTCAGGCGCTGAACGTCATCTGCGGTCATCGCACCGCTTTGAACAGCTGCTGCTGTCTGGTTGTCGATGTAGTCGACAGGCATGAGCATGCTCAACATATATATGAGGACGGAAACGCCCAAAATGATCAGCACGGCTAAGCCTATCCTCTTAACGATATATTTCCACATAGCACTCCTCTATTCGCCGGGACACCAGCTGGATTCTGCCAACAGCAGGCGATCCCTTCTGTTCCTGTAGAAATCAACTTATAACCCAACAGGGTTATCTACTCTTCCAAATAATAAAGATAAAATCTAATGTCAACTGTGAAGACTTGCCGCTTTTACACAGGCAAGGCCCGCAATTGCTTCCGGGCCTTGCCTTCAAGCAGCTTATGCTAGCTTAAACCTAAACCTTTATCAGCCGAGGAGCTCAACATTCCAGATGTAGCTCAAGGGTGACTGGAAGGGGGTAACATCTTCGCCACTGAACAGAGAGGCGCCATCGATGACGTTCTTGTTGTAGACGAACATATTCTTCCTCTGGTAGGTCGGAATTTCAACTGCGATACCGGTTGACAGCTCAAGGGCCCTCTTGTAGATGGTCTTGCGCTCTTCAACGTCCAGCGTTGAACGGCCGGCGATAATCAGGTCGTTGAGTTCTGTCAGCATGGCTTTTTCTTCGTCGGAGCCGTTCTCATAGAGATAGAAGAGGCCCGCACGCGGAGGCTGCTGGTTGACCTTGGGGTCAGAGTACCAGATCTGGAACATGTCGGGGTCAACCCCGCCGGAGCCCCAGGCAGCTGCCCAAACCTGAATGCCGCTCTCATAGGCGGTGTTCAGTTTGGCGAGCAGGCTCTCGTCGGTTTCGATATCTACTTTGACGCCGATCTTGGCCAGGACAGCCTGAGTGTCGATCATAATGGAGCCGGCCGGGTGGTCTTTGGCTTCTGAAGGAAGGGTGAATTTAAAGGTGACCTGCTGACCAGCCTTTTCGTGGTCTGCAGGATACTTCATCACACCATCTTCGTAGATATATCCTGCCTCCAGGAAGAGATCCTTGGACGCTTCGCCTGTCTCATCGTAAGGGAAGAGATCTTCGGGGTTATCCGGGTAAGCCCAGAGGATTTTGGTCATGGTACGGTAGTTAACGCTGGCCAGTTCGCCGTAGTAGTCGTCAACAGCCAGCTGACAGTTCATGGCGCGGGCCAGAGCAGTCCTGACTTCGAGTTCAGGTATTGCCTGACCTTGGATGCCGATGTAGCCGTAGCCGTCATTGTCAACCAGGGTGTACTGAAGCTTTCCGTAGTCGCCTTCGCCTGAAGTTACATCGTTGATGATGGTGGTTGAGGCTGAGGGGTCAGCGTAATGGACTTCCTCCGTCTTCAGGGCATCGAGCTCAGCGCCCAATGAAATTTCCTTATAGCGGAAGGTGTGAATACGGGGTGAACCAAGCAGGAAGCTCTCGTTCGGACCATAGGTAACTACGTTGTCCTTGTATTCTTCGAAAACATAGGGACCAGCGCCGACAGGCTTATCATTCTTTGTCTTCAGGTGAGCCATGAAGTCTTTGTCTCCGACAACGACGCCCTGCTCATTGGTCTCGCCGGCAAAGCCTTCGGTGTAGTAGTGCTGCGGCACAACCGAAACACCGAGTTTAAAGATGGCGGTCGGGTCAACACCGTCCAGAACTACTTTGACGTATTCTCTCTCAACACCGTCGTCAGAAACGACAGTACCGCTGGTGATACCGGTGATGTCGGGAACACCGCCTTCGAGCTGGCCTTCATTGGCGACGTAGATATCATTGACGTAGTCTTGGATGGTCAGGTCACCTGCTTGTTCGCCGTTGATACCGTCGAGGTCATAGCCGTAAGCTCCCAGGATATTCTCCCAGTAGACATCCGCATTGACTTCGTCTTCACCGATGACGTAGGTATTGCCGAGGGCATCAACAAAATTGCCGTCTTCATCGAGTTCACCAAAGCCCCACATAGCCATACCGAAAGCAACCTGCAGGTTGGGGTCAGCAGCTACCTGGTCTGCGTCATAGCCGGGGAAAGCGTCTTCGTCGCCAATATACTGTGGATATGATGCGTTGACATAGTCGACGATTTCCTGTGCAAAAGCTGCACCGGCTTCATCCAGGTAACCCCAGAAGGCTTCCTGATCAGCTTCACTGACGCCGCTTGCCGGGTTAATCACCATCTCGCCGTCTTCATCTTCGATGCCGGCTTCCAGTATAGCTTCAACTTTTTCAATAACATCCTTACTGGTCTGTAAACGGTACTCGCCGATACCCTGAATTTTCATGGTATAGAAGGTGGATGAACCGTCATACAGGGGGTCGGCCAGAACATACATGGAAAAGAGGACGTCTTTGGCGCTCATAATGACGCCGTCGCTGAACGGAATGCCATTCTTGAGCACAAAGGTGTAAACCGAAGTATCGCCTTCAATCTCCTGCGTATACTCGTAGGCAAAGCTGGGGACATTGATCCCGGCTTCCGGTGCACCGTCTTTGTTGTAATACAGCAGGCCGAGCTGAGTCATTCTTACCACATCGGTATCATAGGCCGAGGTATTAAAGAAGGGATTGAACTTGCCGTCCAGGGTGCCGGTGCTTACAACCAGCGGAGAGGTGGCATTGTTTCCCGTTCTCGGGGTAGCAATGGCATCGTAGCGATCCGCGGGAACATCCGCCTGAACTTCCGTGCCCGGTTCAGTCGGTTCAGGTTCAGTAGGCGTTGTCTCCCCAGTCTGGTCAGGTGCTTGTGTTTGCGTGCTTGTGGGATCGCTATCCTTAGGTCCACATGCCGTAAAGACAGAAAACACCATGACAAAAGTGAGAAGCAGTGCTAACACTTTTTTCATTTTTTTTCCTCCATACATAATTAGTAATTTGTGTTAATTTACTCTAACAGATGGCACATATTAACACTTATGCCTAGCCATCTGGTATGTTGAGGATTATAACACACATATTTGCAATCATGCAATGAAGGCATGGTCATATTATTTGTGATCTTTAGTACAAAATCGAGATATACTGTAAGAATTTTATGATGAACTGCACAAATACTTCTCATATTTTAAGCTTTTTCAAGCATATAAATTCATTTATGTTCTAAATTATACCGAAATATTTCAGTATCAGTGCTAAAACAATAATTATCAGTGCGGGAATCAGATAATAGACAGTTGAAGTTTTCTTGCTTTGGCCTGAACACCCCGGGCATGATCCACAAGCTGCTTTGCTCGGTTTATCAGGGCATTTGCCCTGCTGCTCCGCTTCGCTTTTATTTAGCTCGGCTTTTACATCTTTGTTGTCACTATTTACTCTCATAGTTTTGAACTCACCAGTTGCTATAATTAATAAATATTAAGCTTCAGACTCAAAAATCATTCAGTTATCTGAGCCAGGCTTTCATCTGTTTTTTCTGCCCACCACCTGGCTCCGCTTAATAAAAACAGCTCTCGCGCTGAAAACAAATACTGCAGGGCCTCTTCTTTGGCCCTGCTCGCAAGCAGGTATCGGGCTTCAACATGATAATAACACGCCTTTAAGAGATCATCGCCGTCAGTATTCATGCAATAGCTGGCTAAATCTAAATAGATGCGAGCCTCGGATAATTCGCACATGTCCAGGAACAAACGCGCCTGCTGGAGATAATTCTCCGTCAGGCGCATATAATATCGCTCATACTGTGATGATAGATAAGACAGTTCCTCGCGCAGGACTTTTACAGCAGCCTTCGGCTCACCGCTTAGTTCGAGATACTTAGCGTAGACATGCAGTATGGCAGCTTTTCTTTCACGTCTGTCAGGCCGGTCGGTTTTTTCAAGATAGCGCTGCAAAAGTTCCCGGGCACGCTCTGCCTGCCCCAGTTCGAGCAGAGCATCCAACTGCCCTCTGATTGCGTTTACTCTGATGGGCTCGCTTAAAACTTGAGTCTGCAATACATCCGTAAAGCTTTCCACTGCATCGGAAAAGCTGCCGTTTAGAAAGGCCAGTCTTCCATCTTCCATTTTTTGCATTGTTTTATCCATGTATTCATCTTACTCTATTTCTGAAGAGCATAAAAGAATGATAGAAATATATTTTTTCACTGACAATGTTCACAATTTGTTTCAGATTGCTATAGATTTTAGTTGTACACTGAAGTCAGAGAAATTTGAGATTGGAGTGCTAAAATGATTGGTTCACATATCGAGGGACTGCTTCTGCAAAGTGAAGAGTCCCTAATGGTTTGTGCTAATGATGTCGCCACTGTCCGGACTGAAAACAATTTACTTCACGCCTTGCTTGTACTCTCAAGTGTAGGTTATAACTCTATCCCCGTTTTAGACCAGAATTCTCATATCCAAGGCAAAATATCTATGCCTATGATCATCAATGGCGTACTTAAAGATGAGGATTATGACTGGACCTTGCTCAACGAACGCAAAGTCAGGGATGTCATGGATTCATCAGTGCGTACTTTATCTGCAGACGCAGAGTTTGAAGATATCCTGCACATGCTGGTCGATCAGAATTATCTCTGTGTTGCTGATAAAAATGGAGTCTTTCGGGGAATCATCACGCGTAAAGCCATGCTTAAACGTGTAAATTTTATGGCCCATGAGTTTGAGCGCATCTATGATGTACAGATTAAGGAAGCCTGCCATCCTGAAACAAAAGAGGAGTATCGCCGGGACATTTTCACGGCCAGAGCTAAACTCTTGCGGGGCCATGCGGACTAAGTCAAGAGCCGGCGAAACCTGCAAGTAATCAATATCATTGCTCCGGGAACACCTGAGCTGAGAGTTTTTGTCTACAAAAAAAGCCGCCAATTTTTCATCAGGCGGCTTTTACTTGTTTTATAAATATTCAGTAAGCTCTTAGTCAAGCTCAACGACTGCGCCGGCTTCTTCAAGTTCAGCTTTGGCAGACTCGGCTTCTTCTTTGCCGACATTCTCTTTGATGGCGCCGGGGGCTCCGTCAACAACAGCCTTGGCTTCTTTTAGTCCCAGACCGGTCAGTCCGCGAACAACCTTGATAACATTGATTTTGTTGGGACCGATCTCTTTGAGGATAACGTTAAATTCGGTCTTTTCTTCTGCTTCGTCAGCGACTGCGGCTGTGGCCGGTCCTGCTGAAATCATAGCTGCTGCGGAAACACCAAAGGCCTCTTCCAGTTCCTTGACCAATTCGTTTAATTCCAAAACGCTCAGTCCTTTTACTTCTTCAATAATAGCGTTAATTTTTTCGCTAGCCATTTAATCCTACCTCCTAAAATGAGTGATTTTTTGAAAAATGTTTAATCAGCTGCCAGGTTATTCCTCTTCGGACTTAACTTCAGCTTCTTCTTCTGCTGCTGCCTCGGCAACAGCTTCTTTTGCTGCCGGTACAGCAGCGGCGCCAGTTATCAGCTCACCAACAGTCTTTACTCCTGCTTCTTCAGCTTTGGCAGCAATCTGACCACTAACCTGGGCCAGGGCCGTCAGCGGATAAAGCAGCATGAAAGTAAGTTGACCGTAGAGCACATCCTGAGTAGGTACGTAAGAAAGAGCAAGAATCTCCTCCAGAGACACGCTTTTTCCAGCTACAATTCCTCCCTTGATGGTCGTTTTTTTGAATTTCTCGCCGGACTCACGAATCAGACGCGGTGCCAGAACAACATCTTCTGTGCTGTAGGCGATAGCTGTAGGTCCTGTAAACACTTCGTCAATATCCTTGATTCCGAGTTCATGCATGGCACGGATAGAAAGAGTATTCTTTACCACACGGTACTGGATACCTGCCTCACGTAACTTAGCCCGCATTTCAGTGTCCTGCGCGACAGTCAAACCTTTGTAATCGGAGAAGACAATCGACTCAGCTGCCTTCAGTTCATTGGCAAGCTTGGTTACCTGGGCCTTCTTTTTCTCCAAAATTTTTGGACTTGGCATGACATTCCTCCTTTTATATATTTGAAAAACCCCTCTGCGAAAGGCAGAGGGGCGTCTGTTTATTGGCCTGCCTCCACCTCGGCGGGACAGCTATTCCTGTTTATGCCCTGACGGGCTCCTGCTTTCTTCGGCTTCGTGGTTATTCAGTTTTTATAACAGGTAATACACCTGTTTGCTTCTGGTAATTTTCTGCTTAAGCAATACTGGGGCTGGTACGGACACCGGGTCCCATGGAGCTGGTCAGGGTACAACGACGGATATACTGTCCTTTGGCTCCCGGCGGCTTCGAACGGATGACCGCTTCCATCAGCGCAGTAAAGTTTTCCTGCAGTTTCTCGGCACCAAATGATGCCTTGCCGATTGATGTGTGGATGATGTTCTGCTTTTCCAGACGATACTCAATCTTGCCGGCTTTTGCCTCTTCAACCGCCTTGCCGACTTCCTGGGTTACTGTACCGGACTTGGGGTTCGGCATTAATCCACGCGGACCAAGCACACGACCCAGACGTCCTACCACACCCATCATGTCAGGGCTGGCAATGACGACATCAAAATCGAACCAGCCTTCGCCCTCGATTTTTTGAACGAATTCTTCGGCACCGACATAGTCGGCACCTGCGGCTTTGGCTTCATCAGCCAGAGGACCTTTGGCGAAGACCAGAACGCGGGATGAGCGTCCGGTGCCGTGAGGCAGCACGACTGCGCCTCTCACCTGCTGGTCTGCATGACGTGAGTCAACACCCATGCGCAGATGGACTTCGATCGTTTCATCAAATTTCGCGGTTGCGGTCTGCAGCACTATATCCAATGCTTCAGCCAGCTCGTAAGTTTTCTTAGGATCGACGAGCTTTGCTGCTTCACGATAACGTTTTCCGTGTTTCATTCTCGTTCCTCCTACGCGTCGTAATCGATCTTAATGCCCATGCTGCGAGCTGTGCCTGCTACCATGCGTGCGCCGGATTCAACATCCGCTGCATTGGTATCAACCATCTTCATCTCAGCAATACGCTTGCATTCAGACCATGCTACTGTTGCGACCTTGTCTTTGTTGGGTACACCTGAACCTTTGTCCAGATTTACTGCTTTCTTCAGAAGCACAGCGGCCGGAGGAGTTTTAGTAATGAAATCGTAAGTACGGTCTTTGTAGACCGTAATGACAACCGGGATAATTAAACCCATGTCTTTCTGTGTACGATCATTAAATTCCTTAACAAACTGGGCAATATTCAAGCCGTGTTGTCCAAGGGCTGGTCCTACCGGCGGCGCCGGCGTTGCTTTACCCGCAGGGATCTGAAGTTTCACATATGCGGTTACTGCTTTTTTAGCCATGTGGCCACCTCCCAAATTTTAGATTCGTTTTGCTTCGGCCTCAGCCTCAGCTATTAAAAAGCCCTGAGGCTTTTCGACTATATTTATATTCTGATTACCTGTATCCAGTCAAGCTCCACCGGTGTTTCACGGCCGAACATTGAGACCAGAACAGTAACTTTTTTCTTCTCCAGATTAATCTCTTCAACCTTGCCGTCAAATCCTTCCAGCGGGCCGTTAATAACTTTAACAGTGTCGCCCACTTCATAGTCAACAACAGGTTCCCAGGAAGACTCCAGGCCGATCATCATCAGTTCTTCTTCGGTCAGCGGCACAGGGTTGGTGCTAGATGGTCCGACAAAACCGGTCACACCGCGTGTATTGCGCACTATGTACCAGATTTCATCCGTTAAAATCATTTTGATCAGCACATAGCTCGGATAGATTTTACGCTCGATTGTGCGGCGCTTACCATCCTTTACTTCCACCACGTTCTCAGTCGGAACCAGAACCTCTTGAATCATCTCCTCGAGGCCGCGGTTTTCTATAATCAACTCCAAGGTATCTTTAACTTTGTTTTCGTGACCGGAATAAGTATGTACTACATACCATTTAGCCTCCGGAGCACGCTTTTCTTCTTCAGACATTTACTAGTCTCCAGCCGGGTCAGTATCTGTCGGTAAAACAGTTACGCCGCTTTCATCGCCATCCGGATCAGTTGCAGCAGTTTCTGTAACTTCAGTAGCCGGAGCGTAAAAGCCGGTTGAGGTCAGAATGAAATTTATCAATGTATCAAAGGCCCAGATCAAAGCGGCAGCTGCGATAATAATAACTAAGACCGTAGCTGTGTTCTGCTTCAGTTTCTTTTTATCGGGCCAGACAACCCGTTTTAATTCTGTAATTAAATTGGAAAAAAAGTTCTTTATACGCGTAAAAAACGGCTTCTTTCCGCCTTTATCAGATTTTTTGGATCGCGATTTCTTTGAATCCTTTTTTGCCACTTTTAAGACACCTCTCGTTCGCTCTAATGCAAAGTATTAAATAGTATGCTTCCGGGAGACTTATTTTGTCTCGTTGTGAATAGTATGTTGTTTACAAAAACGACAATACTTCATTAATTCAACCTTATCAGGAGTATTGCGCTTATTTTTCTTCGTGTTGTAATTACGCTGCTTGCAGACACTGCAGGACAATGTAATTCTATCACGAACGCCGCTTTTTGTTGCCATGTGGATACCTCCATCCGAGTTTAAGCATTTTTGCCGCACAAAAAAAAAGACTCGTGCGCTGACAAGCATAAGAATAGTAGCATGGTCACTAGCGGCTGTCAAGATAAAACCGGAAAATACTTAGCTATAATCTGCCTGTCCCCAGTTATTCAATTACTTTTGAAGCTGCGCTTCCGCCGGCAGGATTAATTCGAATCGGGATCAGATAAAGTACGTCTTTTGCGCAACTCGGCATTCACTTCATCCAGGGGAATTTCCCTTGCTGCCAACAATACAATCAGGTGATAAATGAGGTCGGCGCTCTGGTTGATCATATCACTGCTGCTGCGGTTTTTGGTCGCAATAATTAAATCCAGAGTCTGCTCACCCAGACGAGTCAGTATTTTATCCACACCTTTGTTTAACAAATAATTCGTATAAGATCCGGGCACGGGATTAGCCGCACGCTCTATAACCACCTTGTAAAGCTCATCTGCTATGAGTTCTAAATTGTCATTCATACTAGATATCTCACCTTTCATAAATATTCTCTTGACATTATATTAATTATAATTTATATTTATGCTTAACAGAACATATTCATACGTTTCTGCTTCTTATCCCACACAGGCGATCGGATCCCCTCCCGGTCGCTTGTATTATTGTAGAGAATTTTACTGATATCGCTCTAACTATGGCAGTAAAGGACGAGATCAGATCAGTATACGCGGAACCCGGCCGGTTATGCCTGTAAAAAGCTCATAATCAATTGTTTCAGCTTTCTCAGCCTGGGCTGCCGCTGACAGTCTCTTGCCCTGATACTCACCAAAGAAAAGCGCCCGGTCACCGACCTGCACCTGCGGCAAATCTGTTACATCTACCAGACAGCAATCCATACACACTCTGCCGACAATCGGAGCTTCTGCTCCATTAATCAGCCAGCTGCCGCGGTTGGATAAGAGACGCATAATTCCATCTGCGTAGCCCGCTTCGATCAAAGCCAGCCGCGTATCCCGTTCTGCGTGCCAGGTCTGCGAATAGCTCACCGATGTTCCGCGCGGTACGTCCCGAAGCAGAAATACCCGGCTGAAAAAGGACATGAGCGGGCGCAAATCCTGCCAAAGTTCAGGCGGCGGAGTCTGTCCGCCGTAGAGGACAATCCCGGCACGGACCATATCTAAAGCGAAATCCCGGTTAGTCAGGGCACTGCTGGCCGCCAGGTGGCGGATCAGTTTTTTGCTGTTTTGCGACTGCCATGCAGACACAAAATCCTGATACAGGCCTAACTGTCTTTTACTGAACTCCGGGTCGGCTGCTCCCGAGGCCAGATGGCTGAAAACCCCCTCCAGCTGCAGCTGTGGCCATGCTTCTATCTGCCGGGCCGCCGCCAGCGATGCCGCCATCTCCTCTTTGCGGGTGGAAAAGCCCAGACGGGCCATTCCTGTATCCAGCTTTAAATGAAGGCGCAAGGGGCCCTCACTCTTAGCTGCCATCTGCCCATAGGGCTCGATATACAAGCGGTCCATTAAGGTAACGATTAAATCATAATGCTTCAATTCCGGCACATAACGCGGATCAACAGAAGCTAAAATCAGAATATCGCCCCTGATACCAAGTTCCCTCAGCTCAATTGCTTCCTCCAGCGTCGCTACAGCGAAGAACTTCACTCCTGCTTCCTGTTCCAGAACAGGAGCGACCAATCCGACCTTATGACCGTAGGCATCCGCTTTTACAACAGCCGCCATCCCGGTCTCAGGTCCTAAGTGGGACCTGATCACTGCCACATTGTTGAGAAGAGCTGAGCGGGAAATTTCCGCCCAGGCTCTTGTTTTATCCTTACTGCTATCTCTTTTTTCAAAAGTCACGGTAATCCCCTCCGTGCCACAATATTTAAATCAGGCGTTTTTCAACATAAGGTGAAATAAAAGCTCTGGTCAGAGCACCGTAGTCACAGCTGAAATCCAGGCTGTCCCCGACTTCAAGCTTATTTACATAGTGTGTGACATCACAGATCATGTGGTCGCTGGAGGCACCCAGAAAATCCACATGGCGATCTCGTGGTGTCAGTGTTTCACAGCTCGTATCCTGCCTGCCGACACCCAGGATAGCACGCTTCATCCTGCCCTTGTCTTCAAAGACGGGCAGCTCTCCAAAGGCATTGACACCCAGTTTTCCTGTGGGCACCGAATTTTTGTTGCGGCATTCAACAATCTGAGCCCGCAGAGTGAAAACATCAGTGTAAAGGTCACCTACTCTATTGCCATAGGAGGTCTCGCGACCCAGTAAGTAGGCTTCCCCGATACGCAGATGATTGATGCCAGGAGGCAGGGTTCCGTTTTCCAGCATGTAAAGCGCGCCGGAGTTGCCGCCGGAAACGATGGGCAGTACGATACCAAAACGTGAACGCAAATATTCCGCTATCTCCGCCAACTGCTCCATCTGACTTGTTTCAGCGATAACACCGCCATAGCAGTTGAAGTTGGCGCCGATCCCGGCCAGCCAGAGTCCGCGCAGAGAGAGGACTCTCTCGGCCACTGCTGCGATCTCATCCGGCATGAAACCTTCACGCAGGTCTCCCATTTCCACCATAAGAACAACACCATGGGTCTTATCCTGACTCAAGGCCGCATCAGACAAGGCTTCCAGTGTGGCTATCTCAGAGTTCAGGCTGAGATCTGCATAACGAACTACTTCGTTAACCTCTGATAACATCGGGATGCGAACCAGCATCCTGGATTTTCCCAAATCATTAATCTTCTGCAAATTCTGCCAGCGAGAGTCACCGAAATTCTCCACGCCGGCCAAGGCCATCTCCTCAACTATTTCACGATGAGCGCAAAAGCATTTAGTGATGAAGTGGATCTGAATACCGGCCTGTCCGGCATTGTCCATCAGCCATTTCACATTATGCTTAAGCTTGTCACGGTCTATAAGAATCTGTGGATAGTGCATAGTCTCCCCCTATTCCGGGCTGATTTTTGAATCAGCAGTGTCTTGAAAAATCTTCAGGGCTCCTGCAGGATAACGGCTGGCCATTACACCCAATGAAGCCATGATATAGTCACGATCAATGATAATACGGGCATCCGCGTCAGGATAGAGCTTATCCGCCGACGCAGCTGCCAGAACGCGCCGCAGCATCACATCAGGCTTTTGCAGATGGGTCAGCGCTCCTCCGGTCAGAATAATCGTAGACACCTGCGTGAGATCCTTGCCCTTGACCATCTTTTCCCGGCCCTGTGGTGAATAAGATTCAAAAATACGGCCGGCATGACGCTCCAGAGCTGTTGACAGACAGGTCTCGGTCAGAGCTGCCAGCAGTTCCCAGTCAGCTTCCGTCTGCGGCTGTTCCGTCAAAGTATCCAGAGCAGCCACCGCAGCCGGACTCAGCCGGCGGCGTGGTTTTTCCGGCATCGCTGCAAAGACCAGATGACGATTAACGAAAACACCAAGATCGCCTTCTACTGTACGTTTGGCCAGGGGCTCGGGCGCTACGGATATCTGCTGCATAGCTTCACTGCCCGGGCTGACTGAATGCACATCCGTTGTGGCTCCGCCAACATCGATCACCAGCAGGTCACCCAGCTCTGCATAGAGCAGTTCAGCCATGGCCATCACCGCTCCCGGAGTAGGCATGATTTTGCCGCTTATCTGATCATAAATATGCGCCATGCCCGGTGCTTCAATAATATGTTCCTCAAAAATAGCCTGGATAATAGTGCGGGCAGGTTCGATGTTGAGCTGATCAATTTCCGGATAAACATTTTCGCTCAGATGCAGTTCTACATTCTGGTCGACGGCAATCTGCTTAATCTCGTGTTGATTCTCACAGTTGCCTGCATAGAGAAAGGGAGTATCCGGCAAGGCTTCCGCAAGTTTTGTAAAATTAAAAATTGCGGTATCACGTTCACCGAAATCAACGCCGCCGGCCACCATAATGATGCGCGGACCTATGGCCCGGATTTGCTCCAGATCGGAAGAGCGCAGCTTTCCTGCTGTAACCAGACGCAGAACGGCACCGGATCCAAGAGCTGCTTCCCGTGCAGCCCGCACTGTCATATCCCGCACCAGGCCATGGACTGTCATAGACAGGCCGCCGGCTGCTGAGCTGGTGGCGAAATAGTTGCGGGCAGTAATATTATCGGTTTTCAGTTCCCGGATCAGTGCAGCTTTGGCTTCTTCCAGGCCCAGTCTCACGTCTCCGCTCTGAACTGATGTCGCACTGTTTGCCTGGGCAAGGAAAACGGGGTGCTCCCCGTTTTCCAAGCCGGCAAAGGCATTTAGGACTGTCGTTGTGCTGCCGATCTCGGCAACTAGTAAATCAATCTCTAAGTTCTTCATCGCTTAATCGAGGATACCCTCCTCCTGCATTTGGCGCCGGCGCTTCACCAGGAAGCTGGCAACATCTATACCCTTGCTGCCGCGGCCGAAGCCGACATCCATGCCGGCTTCTATCGCCTGTTCACTGTTGACCTGGGTGCCGCCTGATACCAGTATCAGCTTGTCCCGCACTCCCTTTTCCACGCAGACATTAGCGAGTTTCCTCATATTGTCGTAGTGAATATTGTTATGAGAGATTATCGTTGAAGCAAGTATCGCGTCAGCGTTTGTCTCGATAGCTGCGTCGACCAGTTTTTCCACAGGCACTGATGTGCCGAGGTAGTGGTATTTGATACCAAAGGCCTCGATGCCGCCGTGCTTGATGTCCAGAGTTTCTTTCAGGCCGACTGAATGCTCATCTTCGCCGATCGTGCCTGCGACTATGGTCATGGGCTCAGCATGAATCGCGTCGCGGATCTCCTTCTCAGACAGGTTCTCCTTAACCTCAGGCATTTCCAGCTCGTTCAGATCAATATCAAAATTGACCTTGCCCTTCATCTCGATGTAGGTGCCTTCAGCCGGATGCATAACCTGTGAATGAATAACTTCACATTCGGAAAGCTGCATTCTTTTCCCGATCTCGAGCGCTGCGACCTCAGCATAGCGCTTCGCGCAGGGCAGTTGCAGAGTAACGACAATGTAACCGTCTGCCATGAACTCTACTTCCGGACGTACTATATTCGTATGATCGTAATAAAGTTTCTTTTCTTCCAGACGTACATTGACATTGTCGGTTTCATCCAGCTCATCAATAAATTTCACTTTGGACGGATCTTCAAAGGTATCACCGCCGATGACATCAGTCGCGTGTTCTACACCTTCAGGTAAATTGTTATTGCCGTAATGAACACTGACAGGAGCAAAGTAGTCATCATCACGCAGATAGAGAGCGTTGGCACCGATGCCGCCTTCAATTTCGCGGGCGATACCGTCGCCTTTTCGTTCAGGGTACTCGGCATTGTCGACGAAGAAACCTTGCTCAACTGCTTCAAAATAACCCCCGACATAGAGGATTTCCTCCAGGAAAAGAACGGCGCGCTCTTTAAGCTCGCGCACCCGGTCTCCCAGAGGTCCTTCGCGGTCGATTTTAACCATCTGCCGCATGCCGTCCATACCGTCTAAAGCCTGACGTGCTGTATTAGTTGCATTGATATTAAAATAATGCCAGGGCACATTACGGCCTTCGTCCGGAGTTATGGTTGACTGGACGTCAACAGAGGTCAGGCGCGAGATCACCATATTCAGAGTATGAGTCACTGTGGCTTCCCTGGTTTCTGATTCCATGAACTTGGTATTCTGCTGGGCCCGCATTTTAAAGTTTTTGAATAAGTCACGCAAGGCCACTGCGTAAGGCAGGTCCAAGCGCATGCAGGGTGCAGGCGGAGCAGTCGGAGGCACGGTGGAAAGCGCAATATTCTCCGCCTTTATGCCGCAGCCGAGTGAGAAGGCGGTGTTAATGGCGTGCTGAACAATCAGCTCCGGCATCACCTTCCAGGCTTCCATGGCAGTAGCGTTGGCATTGTGGGCGCCATCGATCTGCAGCATGCCGCCATCGGCGATAATCGCCTTGCTTTCACAGGCATCTACGAAACTGCGCAACATATTGATATTGCGATAAAGTACGTTATACTGCGGATCCTGGTGGACACCGGAGACACCTTCTTCATGAAACATAACAGCGATATCAGGTCCGGCCACGCCTGAAACATAAGAGTGATAATTGATCGGGCGGCCGACTTCCTCCTCGATCAGGTCAAGGGCGCGTCTGGTGGCACGGCACTGTTTCCGCGTCACCGGAATACCGCCGATACCCTGGGTGGTACCTTCCAGCAATGAATCGATGTGTGACTGGCCGGCAGTACGAATGACCATAATATGATCTGCACCATTCCAGGCAGCCATACGCATACGGCGTATGTCATCTTCAAAACGGCCGGAAGCAATTTCAGTAGTGATGACACAATCAGGCTGTGGATCAATATAGCCAAAGCCACGGCTGCCCGGTAAGGGAACTGATTGTTTCAGAGGCTTGGAAGCTTCATAGTAGTCAAAGTCTCCATGCTTATGCTTGACATCTCTTTCTTCACGCCAGTGCCAGGGACGAACCGGAGATTTGTAATTCTCAAGTCCTTCCAGGATGTCGCGAACATCCATGCGTTTATCAGCTTCTAATGGCTTTAAAGTCATGATGACACCTCCCCGAAGAGCCCGGGTACTTCGTCCCAATACTCTCCCCTGGCCAGAGCTTCGCCCGTTTCCAGCACACTCTTATCCAGTTTTTGCGATAAGCGCCAGACCACATGACCGGCACCTTTGCCTAGTAAGTTATGAGAAATGACGCCATCTACTATCGCACCGGCTTCAATGCTGTTAAAACCCATGCGCAAAAGCACGCTGCGTTCAACCGAGGGGGTCGTATAGACTTTACCCGCTTCCAGCATGGGTTCAACAACCTGACCGGCCAAGTCCCAAAAATAATCGTATAATTCCTGGTCATTCATATGTTCCAGATGTTTCCTGCGTTCGGAAAAATCGTGGCTGAGCTGAACCTTTTCTTCTTGCTTGTCCATTAAATCTCCTCCCTCATCTCCTTAATCAATCGTGCGGTTTCGTCGACTGTTGATTTGATTTCCGCTGCAATATACTCCATATCGCTGGCACTGATCTCGCCTGCTTCGGGGATCAGGTGGCGCAAGGTGGATTTGTGCAAACGTTCCATGTCCAAATCACGAACCCTGATTCTGGAAGGATGGTCCGGCATAATAATATTTTTGCCGGGAATCTCTTCCTCACTGTCGCCAATGATCAGTTGAATACCCTGTTCTTCCGCAAAGCTAAGCTGAGCCATCGGATGTTTACCAGCACCGGTGTATTCAGTTTCCTGCACCACGATGATTTCATCTTCCGGCATAGTCTGAGCCAAAGCGAAAGCTGCTGTCAGTGAAGTGTTGCCGGCAGGACCTCTCTCCATACCCTCCAGAGCTGCTAACATTTCAGTTGTGTAGAAAACTTCGCCTTCCTTGACCACCAGATAACGGTCAATATAGCGCATGGGACGCGCTGCATTGCGCGGTACATCGCTGCGGTCCGGATAAGTTGAGTAAGGAACACCAAAGCCGGTATGGCCGGTTGTAAAGGACTTTTTATTAAAATCATAGTCAGACGCCATGGACAGACCGCTCAGGTCGACACTGGCTGCGTATACTTTGGTGTTCTTGAGTCCGGCTTTGAGCAGGCCGCGAGCAGTACCCGTCAGGTTGCCGCCGCCGGCATTTGTCGCCATGACCACATCAGGTTCGGCGCCAAACTGTTCCCGGCATTGTTGGGCTATTTCATAACCCAGCGTCTCAATACCGGCTATGGCATAAGGGGTATAAAGTGATGCGTTATAAAATCCGGTCTCTTCCAATAAACGCAGATGCTCATAAAACAGCTCCGGACCGACGGTCAGCTGCATTACCTCAGCACCGTAGGCTTCGCAGGCCCGTTGCTTTTCCAGAATTTCAGGCTGACCGATCATTTTGCTGTCATAACATTCCTGAATGATCAGAGCTTTGAGTCCCAGCCTGTTGGCGAGGGCAGCGACCGCAGCACCATAGTTACCGGAAGTTGCAGCAATCACACCTTTGTAACCTTTGCGTTTTGCATCCCAGACTGAAATAGCGGCCCGGCGAGCTTTAAAGCTGCCGGAGAGATTGTTGGCCTCATCCTTTACTAAAATGCGGGCACCTTTGCCTGCAGGCGCCAATTTGCGGGCCAGAGCAGTTACATTCTTCAGCTCCCGCAAAGGAGTGTTGCCGACCCCCATTTCCAATTGGATTGCAAGCACTTCTTCCAGAGTCAGGCCGACATCTTCCATGAGGCGCTCATAATCGAAGGCGATACCGCCGGATTCATAAATGCTAAAGTCAAGTCCGATTGAGCTTTGCATTATTTCATTTTTTCTAGCCATTACAGCTTCATACGACATTGATTTCATGCTTCTTCCCCTCCAAAAACTAATTCGCGCACTTGACGGTGAACCTGCATTAATTCAGGTACAAAACGACCATAAGTATGCTGGGCTGATGGATCGCGTGCGGTTAAAGTAGCCCTGTCTTTACGGCCGCTCATGGTAATTACATTGACTTCATCGCCGGGCACGGCGCTCTCGTCTTCCAGGTAAGCCTTGAACATTGCTATCAGCGGCACCTTTGCCGTATCTGCAGGAACCTGTGGGGCACGCTGTTCTGCAGTAAGTACAACGCGCTGGACAACAACATAGTCACCCTTGACCCGCCTGGCATGCTGGCTGGGGTCGAGGTCGACCTGTTCAGAATAATCTCCCAGAATTGCACGTGGGACCGGCAGGTCCAGCATAGTGCGCAAACCTGCTTTAGCTCCCAGTACATGCGGAATCATATTGACTACCATAGAGATGGTGCCAATACCACCCGGTGTTTCCGGAACAATAGAAAGGTTCATGTCATAGCCATCAGCATGGATAGTGACATAGTCACCGGTATGAACGCCTTCATCTTCCGGACAAATCTGCTGCGGGTGATCCAGATGATAGAAAATTTCACCTTTCTCATCACGGGCATAAGCCTGCTGACGGATGCCGGCCAGAGTACCCTTGCCTGCAAAGCCATAGGCGGAAGTGCGGTCAACATTAGTAATAATAGGATCACGGGTCTGTTCAATTTCTTTTATCTCAACACCCATGCCGCGTGCCATCATTTCAATTGACTCGGGGAAGCCAACATGTCCTGCCAGAGAATCGGCTGCTATTCTTCTATTAAACTCTGCTTCACTGATACCAACACCCTGTTCTTCCATAACGGCTTTGCCAAAGGGAGCCAGGTCGTTAATACGGGCGCCTTTAACCGATTTGACATCCTGGCAGGTGCCTGACGCAGCCAGCATCAGGTAGTCCAGAACAAAGCCCGGGTTGATGCCGGTGCCAAGAATCGCAACGCCGCGCTTTTTCGCTTCTGCGTCAATCTGGTCCGCCAGTTCTTTATTCTGAGCCCAGGGCCAGGCCATTTCTTCTGCTGTAGAAATTACAGGCACACTGTGTTTAAGACAAAACATTATTTTATCAAATTGAGCTTTAACAAATGAATCGGTTGCCAGAATAACAATATCCGTTTTGTCGCGATCCACAATTTCTGCTTCGTCAGCAGTAATAATAACCTCCGGCCGACCTGCACGGTCAATTCCCAGATAGTCATACATTTCCTGACCGACCAGCTTATCCCATTTGTCACAGACACCTGAAACCTGGATTCCTTTTTTGGCAGCGATCATCTTGCCGATACCGCTTCCCATCGCTCCGAAGCCCCAGATGGCTACTCTAATTGTCTTCATCTCTTACTCCTTCTAAGCTAATTATTTACCTTTATAGAGAAACAGCGCAGATATACCGCGCTGTTTATGCCTGAATATTACTCTGTTTGAGCCATGCTGATAGCTGTGCCTGTCTCACCCCTGATACCGTCACTTGCGCGGGCCAGAGAAGTAATCAGGGCTGTTCTGCCTGGACCGGAACGTGCAAAGGTAATGGCAGCTTCTACCTTAGGCAGCATGGATCCGGGTGCGAAATGCCCCTCCTCACAATACCGCTCCATTTCTTCAACGGTAGCCTGGCCCAGCCATTTTTCATTTTCCTTGCCGAAGTTCAGGGCGACTTTTTCCACGGCGGTCAGAATAATCAGAAAGTCCGCATCAATTAAATCAGCCAGGGTCTCCGAGGCGAAGTCCTTGTCAATAACTGCTGCCACACCCTCCAGCTTATTACCATCACGGATTACCGGGATGCCGCCGCCGCCCACCGTAATAACAATTTGACCCGCTTCGATCAGAGTCTTGACGGTTTCCTTCTCAATAACGTCGATCGGTTTGGGAGAAGGTACTACACGACGATAGCCGCGGCCGGCATCTTCTCTCATCTCAAAACCTTTGTCCGCAGCAATCTGCTCTGCTTCTTCCCGAGAATAAAAGCTGCCGATCGGTTTAGTGGGGTTTTTAAAGGCAGGATCATTAATGTCGACTTCTACCTGGGTAACTATAGTGGCAACTGCTTTGTCACTACCACGCGAACGCAACTCCTCGCGGATAGCATTTTGCAGGTGATAACCGATATAGCCCTGACTCATCGCTCCACATTCGGGAAAAGGCATAGCCGGGGTATCACCACTGTCAAATGCAAGATTTATCATGCCAACCTGCGGTCCATTGCCGTGGGCTACGACCACTTCGTGACCTTCCATAACGAGGTCAACGATAGGAACTGCCGTTTGACGCACCAGTTCCTTTTGTTCTTCTGCCGAGTTGCCTAACGCGTTACCACCAAGCGCAACAACAATCCTTTTTTGTGCCATCTTTTTTATTCTCCTTAATAATGTTTTCTTACATTACATTCTAATGATTTTCTCTCTGCTTATCCAGAAAACGGAAGTTTCCGATAAGTCGTTTAACGTCCGATCGTAGCAACCATTACTGCCTTAATTGTGTGCAGTCTGTTCTCTGCCTGATCAAAGACTCGGGAATGCGGTCCTTCGAAGACTTCATCCGATACTTCCATGGCTTCCAGGCCAAACTCTTCATGTACCTGACTGCCGATAATTGTGTTCAGATCGTGGAAGGCAGGCAGACAATGCAGGAAGATCGCATCTTTATTCTTAGTGCGGGCCATCAGGTCGGCATTGACCTGATAATCCTTCAGCTGAGCTATCCGCTCGGCGAAGAAAGCTTCCTCACCCATGGAAACCCAGACGTCCGTGTACAGAACATCCGCTCCTTCCACTATGTCACGCTGATCGCTAAGGGTGATGCTGGCACCTGTCTCCGCTGCAATTGCCTTCATCTCCTCAACTAATCCCTCATCGGGCCAAAGCTCTTTCGGGGCCAGGGCAACAAAGTCAAGACCAAGTTTCGCACAGCCGATCATGAGTGAATTGCCCATATTATTGCGTGCATCTCCGACGTAGACAAACTTAACCTGGTTTAATGGTTTCGGAACAAATTCACGCACAGTCAGCATGTCTGCCAAAACCTGAGTCGGATGATACATATCGGTTAAGCCATTCCAAACCGGCACACCGGCATATTTGGCCAGAGTATCAACTGTTTCCTGTTTGAAACCTCTGAACTCGATACCATCAAACAGACGGCCCAGGACACGGGCTGTATCAGCAGTAGACTCCTTCTTGCCCATCTGTGAGTCAGCTGAACCTAAAAAGGTCACACCGCCGCCTTCATCCATGGCGCCCACTTCAAAAGCGCAGCGCGTTCTGGTAGACGTTTTTTCAAACAAGAGAACTATATTTTTCCCCTCCAGTGAGTTACCTTTAATTCCCAGACGTTTTTTCTGCTTGAGATCTGCTGCCAAATCGAGCAGATAACGAATTTCATCCGGCGTAAAATCCTTCAAAGTAAGAAAATGTCTGCCCTTCAATGAAATACCCATACCAACCTCCTAAATTTTAATTATTATTTGTGTTCGCATCACTGAATATATACCAACATGCATTATCCATCAAAGCTAGCTTAAGTGCACACTGCCGGGATAAATTGCTTGTGTGCTGCAGGTTTATTTCCGGGGAGCTGACCTGCAGCTCTCCGGAAGCAAACCACTTCCCGTTTATTATATTTTTATAGGATTAGCTCTTCACAACTCCCAGATAAGCTTCCTGAATGCTGGGATCGGCCGCTATTACTGCTGCACTATCTTCTTTTACAATTACACCCTGCTCCAGAACATAGGCATAATCCGCTGCCGCCAAAGCCTTGTAAGCATTCTGTTCTACCAGAAGTATTGTCTTGCCCAGGTTATGAATATCCTGAATAATCTCAAATATAGTCTCAACCAGGAGCGGGGCCAGACCCAAAGAAGGTTCATCCAGCATTACCAGCTGGGGATCGCTCATGAGTCCGCGGCCCATGGCCAGCATTTGTTGCTCACCACCTGACAGGGTTCCGGCAATCTGTGTTATCCGCTCTTTAAGACGCGGGAAAATCTCAAAAACCATTTCCAGATCTTCTTTGATTTTCGCTTTGTCACGTCTGAGATATGCCCCCATGATCAGGTTCTCCCGCACTGTGAGGTTGGCAAAGATCTCTCTGCCTTCCGGCACCTGAGATAAACCCTTTTTCACAATCCGGTCAGCCTGTTTGGGCAGGGCTTCTCCCTGATACTCCACATTGCCTTCCTTGTATGGGACAACTCCGCTCAGGGCGTTAAGCAAGGTGGATTTGCCGGCGCCGTTGGAGCCGATAATAGTCACAATTTCTCCTTCTTTTACATTGATGTTCACTCCGCGCAGGGCGTGAATACCACCGTAATAAACATGGAGATCTCTAACTTCAAGCATCGACATGTAGCAGTTCCTCCTCTCTCTTGCCCAGATAAGCTTCAATGACTTCAGGGTGATTCTGGACTTCCCCTGCAGTTCCCTTGGCGATTTCTTTGCCAAAGTTGATCACCACAATCTGATCGCAGATATTCATAACGAGATCCATGTGATGCTCGATCAGAAGAACCGACAGTTTAAAATCCTCGCGAATGCTGCGAATTGTTTTCACCAGTTCATTGGTTTCATCCGGATTCATACCGGCTGCAGGTTCGTCGAGAAGCAGAAGCTTGGGTTGGAGCGCAACTGCCCGCGCAATTTCCAGGCGCCGCTGATCTCCATAGGGCAGGTTCATGGCAACTTCGTCACGTCTCTCATAGAGGCCCATGCGTTCAAGCAGCTCATTTACTTGCTGCCTGATCAGTTTTTCGCCTGATTTATAGTTTTTGTTGTGAATCAGGCTGTCCCAGATATTGTAGTCTGTATTCAGGTGGCAGGCTGTGTGCACATTTTCATAAACCGTCATTTCTTTAAACAGACGGATGTTTTGGAAAGTACGGGTAATGCCTGCTCTGGCTATCTCGTATGAGGACTTGTTGGCCAGATTATCCCCGTCAAAAATTATTTCTCCGGATGTCGGTGCGTACACAGCTGTAATCATATTAAATACAGTTGTCTTACCGGCACCGTTGGGTCCGATCAGACCATATATTTGGTTTTCCCAGATATGGAAAGTAAGATTATCAACGGCTGTAAGACCGCCGAATTTTTTGGTCAGATTATTGATCTCTAAGACTTTTTTCATAGCTTACCTCCATTCCCGGGATCTTCTTTGGTGAAAATCTTATTGAAGAGCCGCCTGATCCAAACGATGAAAAAGAAATCTTTAAATTCCTTACCGCCGGCGATTCCTTTAGGACGAACAATAATCAGGATGACGACGGCAGCTCCATAGATGACCATTCTCCAGTCAGCGACAAAACGCAGCAGTTCAGGTAGCACAGTCAGCAGCAAAGCGCCGATCACTGAACCGGTAATGGAGCCAAGGCCGCCGATAATGGCCATAATCGTAAACTCAGTTGATTTGATCAGCTGAAAGTTCGTCGGCTTGATAAAGGTCATGTAGTGAGCATAGAGTGAGCCCCCGATACCGGCATAGATGGCACTGATGAAGAGGGAAAGCAGCTTGGTCTTGAAAACATCAATACCGATGGTGGCAGAGGCCAGTTCTTCTTCTCTGATGGCTTTAAAATTTCTGCCGTAACGGGAGTTCATCAGACGTATCAGGAAAAAGATACCAATGATACACACAAGCCAGACAGAGATAAAATTAGAATTCTTCTCAATCCCGGAAAAGCCGCGGGCACCGCCTAAGGGTTCGATATTATCAAAAATCAGGCGGACAGACTCACCAAAGCCTAAAGTTGCAATCAGAAAGTAGTCGCCTTTCAGCTTGAGAGTCAGACGTCCCAGCAGCAAGCTGATAGCTCCCGCTACCAGTCCGGATGCAATCAAGGCAACGACAAAGGGCACTTTGAGGGTTACTGTCAGAATAGCTGAAGTGTAAGCTCCGATACACATGAAACCGGCATGACCAAAGGAAAACAATCCGGTAAAGCCAGTCAAAAGACCAAGCCCCAGAACTACCATTAAGTTTATACCGGCGAGAGTTAGTACTTGCAGATAATATTCCATATTTAACCCCCCTAGGCCTTGTCTTCTGTATTCTTGCCCATCAGCCCGGTAGGTTTGAACACCAGGACTGCGATCAAGATAGCGAATGTTGTCAAGTCCCGCAGCTGAGATCTCCAGGCAGCAACAAATGTTTCAATGATTCCTAGTAGAATTGAGCCGACAATAGCTCCGGGCAGACTGCCCAAACCGCCAAAGACAGCAGCTACAAAGGCCTTGTTGGTGATGATACCGGCCTGGGCGTAGACGGTGTATCTGATGCCGAAGAAGACGCCGGCTATACCCGCCAGTGCGCCGCCCAAAGCAAAGACAATGGAAACTATTCTGTCGACATTGACGCCCATCAGCTGACTGGCCCGGGCATTATAGGTAGCAGCACGTACAGCAATGCCGGTTCGGGTTTTGTTTAGGAAAAAAACCAGACCGACCAGGGCTACGGCTGCGATGATCAGCATAAAAATATCCATCTTACTGATACTGAGATTTCCCAGCTGAATGGTAGACTCAGCAAAAATAATCGGATAGGTCTTAAATTGTGGTCCGATAGTCGCTATGACCAGATTCTCCAGCAGAATGGACATGCCCATGGCGGAGATAATGAAATATAGAGTAGGTGCACTCCTTTTTCTTAAAGGTCGATAAGCGATGCGCTCTATCAGGACCGCTATCAGGGTTGCACCCAGCGTTGCAAGCAGCAGGGCGCCGCCAAAAGATACCTTAAGCAAAACAATTGCAAAATAGCCCATATAGGCTGACAGCATAATAACCCCTCCGTGAGCGAAGTTACTAAAGTTCATTATGCTGTAGACAAGCGAGTAACCTACAGCCATCAAGGCGTAAATACTACCGATTGAAACGCCGTTGATCAGCTGTTGCAGAAATTGATCCATAATACGTCCCCCTATTAAAGGAGAGGGGCAGAAGACCCCTCCCCTGAATCACAAATTATTTCTGGCTCTTATCTAATTACTCATGTCAGCAGCATATTTCATGACGAACTTGTACTCTTCGCCTACGATAGTAATAATAGCTGCTTCTTTGCCAATGGGGTTATGATCTTCCGGAGATATATGGATTGTTCCTGTTATTCCCTTGACTTCAATGTCGTTCAGAGCCTTGGCAATGGCCTCGGAACTGATCTTGCTTTCTGCAGCCGCTACCTTTTCGATAGCTGCTTTAGCTGTCACAAAGGCATCGTGGCCCATGAAGGTGTTAAGCTGAACCGGCTGTCCCGGATAAGTTTCCAGGAAATGATTGGTCAGCCCCTGAACGTCCGGGTCATCAAAGTCTACGTGGTTGACAATAAAGCTGCCCTGCAGATAGGCTCCGCCCATCTCCATCAACTGGTCGGATGTCCAGCCGTCACCACCGATAAAGATGGTTTTAATGCCGATTTCATCAGCCTGTTGAGCTGTCAGCGAGACTTCCTTATAGAAGTAAGGCAGGAAGATACAGTCGGGTGCTTTTTCCTTAATTTTGGTCAGCTGCGGACGGAAGTCCACGTCACCGGTCTTAAAGGCTTCTTCTGCGACAATTTCACCACCGAGATCTTCAAAAGTCTTTTTGAAGTATTCGGCCATACCCTGTGAATATTCGTCCGAAATGTCGGATAGGATTGCTGCAGTTTTAAAGCCCTGCTCTTTGTAGGCAAAGGTTGCCGCTACACCGCCCTGATAGGGGTCGATGAAGCAAACACGGAAGTTATAGGGTTTCAGTACACCATTATCTACTGTTACTTTTTCGTTGGTGGCTACAGTTGCGATATCGGCAACTTTGCCTTTTTCCAGTACAGAGGCAATCGGGATTGCCAGGCCTGAAGAGTTGGGGCCCAGGATGACCAGGACCTTGTCATTATTAACCAGGCGGTTAACTGCGTTTACAGCTTCTTCCGGGGTTCCTCTGGTATCATAGGGAATAAATTCAAGTTGTTTGCCGGCGATACCACCGTCTTTGTTAACATCGTCTATGAGCATTTGAATTGTGTCTCGTTCACAGATTCCAAAAACTGATTGGTCTCCTGTCAGTGAACCGATCCAGCCGATTTTAATTGTTTTTCCTGCTACGTTGCCTTGTTCCTTGTCGCTTGAATCACAGGCAACAATCAAGGTCAGGCACATACTCATAATCAGGACTAGCAATGCAAGCTTCTTCAGCTTCTTCATGATTTTTCCTCCTTTTTCTCCTCGGTGAATTTTTTTCATGAAAGACCCAACTATCCTTGCTTTCTCGCTGAGACTAACTTGAATGTATAAAGCATACAAATAATGCGGATTTATTGCAAGATCTTTGGTCGAAAATGTTAGAAGGATATTTAATATAAAAAGCGGGTAATTAGTTTTACCCGCCTTTTTAAGAAATAACATACTATTTGTTATAAATAAGATATAGCTTTCTAAATATCATCCCTCCACAGGGGCATGGACATACAACGCGGACCGCCCCGGCCACGGGATAACTCGGAAGAAGCGATTTCATGCACTTTTATTCCCGCCTCGCGCAGGAGTCTGTTGGTAATGCGGTTGCGCTCGTAGACAATAACTTCACCCGGAGCAACAGCCAAGGTATTGGCGCCATCGCCCCACTGTTCACGCCGGGCATCAATCATGCTGGCGCCTCCGCAGTAGATCAGTTCCACTTCCGGCAGCTCCAGAAGCTCTGACAGCGCTCTTTTTGCATCGCTGCCATAGGATTTGATCTGAGTATCGCCGGACAGATCCACAGTAATATCGAAAATTTCCAGAGTGGAAAGTATTTCCGGATGGATGGTAAAAACGTCGCGGTCAACCATGGTGAAAACCGTATCGAGGTGCATGAAGGCGCGTTTACGCGGGATCATGAAGATAAGGGCATGCCTGATGGTATTGTCGGGATCACTGATAACCTTACGGGCGAGAAGTTCCGCCCCGGTAGCTTCAGTGCGCTCTGACACACCGATAAGAATAACTTTGTCCGAAAGAATAAGCACATCGCCGCCTTCAATGTGGGCGTTTTCATTCCTCTCATAATACCGGGGAGCTGCAGCGAAGGCCGGATGGTTGCTATGCAGATACTCGAGGATCATTGCTTCGCGTTTACGTGTCGTTGACCACATGCAGTTTACAGCCACTCCATTAGCGATAACAGTCATGGCGTCCCGCATGAAATAAGCATTGGGAATAGGATCAAACCAAAACAAATCCGCGTAGTCATTATCTGCCAAATGAAAGGTATTCATAGAAAACTCTTCACGCCGCAGTCCGGCAAAGACAGTCTCTGCCAGTTGATCCGTTTGGTATGACATCAGGTGTTCCAGCAAGTAAGGACAGCGTTTGCTGTAGACTTCAGCCTCGACTAAAAACTTTTTGAGAAAGTCTTCACGCCTTGCCGGCTCCTCCAGGAGCTCAGCCAGAAGATCTTTGAGGTAGACTACCTCCGTGCCGCAAGCACGAAAAACCTGAGCGAATTTATCGTGCTCTTCCGCTGCCAGCTCCGCATCCGGAATATCATCGAAAAGCAGGCCTTCCATATTCAATGGAGTAACATTTTCCAGCTCTTTGCCGGGCCGATGCAACAAAACACGTCGCAATGGGCCGATTTCAGAATACACGTGGACCCCAGGTGAAAAAGACATACATCCCCCCTCATTTGTACAATTCATACTGAAACTCCCCGGTGACATCAGGCACCGGGAAGCCGATTTGTTTCCGCTTCACTGATCCCACTCAATAAAGCCGGAAAATATTTTATACATTATTGCATAATTTAGGGACAGGGGCAAGATTGATTCTATATGCTCTGCGACCTGCGCTGCTCGCTCTGCACTTGCTTTTTCTTAATCTCGGCCTCCAGAATCAGGTCTTTAACCTTCATCAGGCGTGTCTGACTCTCACGTTCATGCTCTTCCATCTTCATGGTGATCGAGCGGATAGTATCCTGATGGTCCGGAATCATCACATATTCCAGTGAATTGACACGGCGGCGCGTGCGTTCAATTTCTGCAGCCATCAAAAGCGCCTTGTGCTCCAGTTCAGCCAGCTCCATCATGACCGGAAAGACATTGTAGAGAGCGTCCACCGCCTGATCCAGCTCTCCGGTTGCAGAGCTCAGGGCATAAGGAAGGTCCGTAGCCTTATCAGCCGGCTTATCCGCTGCCGGCATGTGGAAAGTCGGAGACCGCACTCCCATTGTATTTTCATCACCGACGATAAGTTCCAGCGGCGGCGCGTCAGTCATCAAAGCAGCTTCAACAACTTCCGAACCCATACTGGCTCTGGCCAGAACCATGTCGGCATTCGCCTGATTCAAAAGTTCTTCCATTTTTATGCGTAAATCCGCAACCTCACGTACCAGCTCCAGAAATTGGCGCATTAATTCATCGCGCTTATCTTTCATTAGCTTATGACCCCGGCGGGCTACCTGAAGCTGCTGCTTGAGCCGGAGCAATTCCATGCGATTCGGATTTACACGTTTAACTGCCATAGTGGCTTCCCCTTTGCTTAAGAAACACTAATTGCCGTTTTAGTCTTTTTCAATATAATACTGATCAATATATACCTGGTGAACACGTTTAAGTTCATTCTTGGGCAGCATGGACAGTAGCTCCCAGCCCAGATCCAGGGTTTCTTCGATGCTGCGGTTAGTCTCAAAGCCCTGCGACACATACTTGGCTTCGAAAGCTTCGGCAAAATCTGCATGAATGAGATCTACCTCGGACAAAGCCTCCTCACCCAGGATGACCTGGAGTTCGTGTGCATCCTTGCCTCGGGAATAAGAAGCGAAGAGCTGATTCATGACGTCTGCATGATCTTCTCTGGTCTTGCCCTGACCGATTCCCTTATCCTTCAGACGTGACAGTGAAGGCAGAACATTGATCGGCGGGTTGATACCTTTTCTATGCAGGTCGCGGGAGAGGATAATCTGTCCCTCAGTAATATATCCGGTCAGGTCAGGAATCGGGTGGGTGATATCTTCGTCCGGCATGGTTAAAATCGGAACCAGGGTAATCGAGCCTTTTTTGCCCTTGATCCGCCCGGCGCGCTCATACATGCTCGCCAGGTCGGTATAAAGATAACCGGGGTAACCGCGTCTGCCGGGCACCTCTTTGCGGGCAGCCGAAATTTCACGGAGTGCTTCAGCGTAATAAGTAATATCCGTCAGCAGAACCAGAACATGCATATCCAGATCGAAGGCCAGATATTCAGCTGCGGTCAGAGCCATACGGGGAGTCGATATACGCTCGATCGCCGGGTCATCGGCCAGATTCATAAACATGACAGCCCGGTCAATAGCACCGGTGCGGCGGAAATCGCGAATAAAGAAATCCGATTCTTCAAAAGTAATACCGATAGCTCCGAAGACTACAGCAAAGTTTTCTTCACTGTTAAGCACCTGGGCCTGACGCGCAATCTGAGCAGCCAGCTGAGCGTGCGGTAAGCCCGATGCTGAGAAAATCGGCAGTTTCTGGCCACGAACCAGTGTGTTTAAGCCGTCAATAGCCGAAACACCGGTTTGAATGAACTCGTTGGGATAGTCACGGGCAGCCGGGTTGATCGGGGTGCCGTTAATATCCCGCATGTCAACCGGGATAATGTCCGGACCGGCGTCAATCGGATCGCCCATACCATTAAAAACACGCCCCAGAATGTCAGGAGAAACAGCTAATTCCTGTCCACGTCCCAGAAAACGGACTTTGGCAGTTTCAATGTTGATACCGATAGAACTTTCAAAGAGCTGAACCAGGGCATCCGTGCCGTCAATCTCCAAAACCTTGCACAGTCTGATCTGACCGTCAGGCAGTTCTATTTCACCGATTTCATCATACTTAACATTTTCGACACCGCGCACCATCATCAATGGACCCGCGATTTCTTCAATTGTGCGATATTCTCTTGCCATGCAGTCCTCCGCTAATCTATGCAATCAACTCAGACATCTCACTGCTGAGTTGATCCATTACCTTGTCGTAATTTGCTTTAACATCTTTTTCCGGTACATTCTTGAAGCGTGCAATCGCTTCCCTTACCGGCAAGCTTATAATTTCAGAGTAATCAGCCTCACGTGCCAGAGCCTCTCTCGCCTCATAATAGAAGTTCATAATCAGGGAAAGCATGCTGAATTGCTTGTGTAAAGAAGTAAAGGTATCCACCTCGTCAAAGGAGTTCTGGTGCAAAAAGTCCTCACGCAGGGAACGCGCAGCCTCCAGCTTGAGCTGGTCAGATTCTGACAGTGAATCCTGACCGACCAGGCGTACAATCTCCTCCAGTTCCGATTCATCCTGCAGCAGCGCCACAGCTTCAGTGCGCAGCTTTTTGAATTCCGGTGAAAGGCTTTCATTCATCCACTGATCAACTTTATCCTGGTAGAGTGAATAGCTGGTTAACCAGTTAATCGCCGGGAAGTGCCGGCGATAAGCCAGATCTGAATCCAGACTCCAGAAAACCTGAACAATACGTAAAGTAGACTGAGCGACGGGGTCAGACAAGTCACCGCCCGGAGGCGATACTGCACCGATTGCGGTCAGGATGCCGGTCCGGTCTTCAGAGCCCAGGCAGCGAACCACGCCGGCTCTTTCGTAGAAGCTGGCCAGACGTGAACCCAGATAAGCAGGATAACCTTCTTCACCCGGCATTTCCTCCAGACGGCCGGACATTTCACGCAGAGCCTCAGCCCAGCGGGAGGTAGAGTCAGCCATCAAGGATACAGACAGTCCCATATCGCGGAAATACTCGGCAATGGTTATACCTGTGTAGATAGAAGCCTCACGTGCTGCAACCGGCATGTCTGATGTGTTGGCGATCAGGATAGTGCGCTCCATCAAAGACTCTCCGGATTTGGGGTCCAGCAAATCAGGGAACTCGTTGAGAACATCGGTCATTTCGTTGCCGCGTTCACCGCAGCCGATGTAGACGACAACATCTGCTTCAGCCCATTTGGCCAGCTGATGCTGAATAACGGTCTTGCCGCTGCCGAAAGGTCCCGGGACCATGGCGGTTCCGCCTTTGGCGACCGGGAAGAAAGTATCGATCGAACGCTGGCCGGTAATCAGGGGTTCCGTTGGAGCCAGTTTTTCTTTATAAGGTCTGCCGATGCGGACCGGCCAACGCTGCATCATGGTGAGCTGGTGTTCCTCGCCCTGGTCATCCAGCAAAACAGCTACCGTATCCACCACAGTGTAGTCACCTGACTCTATTGATTTCAGCTTACCGGACATGTTGGGCGGAACCATCACCCGGTGCTGCAGAAGTTTGCCCTCCTGCACGGTGCCGATAACATCACCGCCGACAACCCGGTCGCCGGCCTGACGCAGAGCTTCAAATTTCCAGACTTTATCCCGTCTGAGAGCAGTGGCCGCAGAACCACGTTTGATGTTGCTGCCTTCCCTTTCAACCAGGACGTCCAGCGGACGTTGGATACCGTCAAAAATTCCGCCGATCAGGCCGGGGCCCAGTTCAACCGACAAAGGAGTTCCTCTGGATTTAACTACTTCACCAGGACCCAGGCCGGCAGTTTCTTCGTATACCTGAATGGATGCTTCATCACCATGCATCTCAATAATTTCGCCGATCAGATTAAGCTCGGACACGTCGACAACATCAAACATGTCAGCTTCCCGCATGCCTTTAGCAATGACCAGGGGTCCTGATACCTTGATGATCTCACCTTGAACTTCTTTATTCATGACGACTCCTTTAATTATATGTGACTGAGCAGGTCAATGCCGGTAGCTCTGCGCACAGCTGTGCGCAGGGTATCGCGGCCTAAGCAGGCTTCCTCTTTGGCGGAAGGAATAATTACAAGGGAAGGAAGCCAGGTGTTGCGCCATTCTTCCATTTTTTCCTCGCCCAACTCGCGCGCCAGAGGTTCAGTTATGAAAATAATAGAGTAGCAATCTTCCTGCCACTGCTCCAGTATTTTATTGGCACGATTCTTATCTTCACATGCCATCACGGTCATGCCGAGAGCACGAAAACCAATAATACTGTCTAAATCACCGATTACTCCAACTTTGTTCTTCATTAATTGCACTTCTCGCTTTATTCTCTTACCATAAATCGCGTCGCAGCGCGTTTCTTTGCTCAGGACTCAGGTGGTTGCGAATCGCAGCATCCACAATGCGCAGATTTTTGATCTCATATTCCCGGGCCAGTACATAGGACAAAACAAGCTCAGGTCCGGACAGGACATGCCGGCCTTTTTCAATATGATCAATCAAAATCTGATCACGGTCGCGGACAAAATTTGCTGCCTGACCGCCGCCGCTGTAATCCTCCGTATAGGCAGCCAGGTCCCGGTAAGGGGTGGCGTTTAATACCCGGCTTATTTTTTCATTCTCTGCCTGGTACAGGCTCTGCCACAGCTCTTCGGAGATCAGACCTGACGGCAGCAGACTTTCTTTATAGAGAGTTTCCGAAAGCGAACGAGATCTGACGCGCAAAAGTGTTTCCAGATTGATCAGGTCCCGCTGTAAAGCAAAATAGCGGATAAACCAGCCGTTATTCAGCTGATCAGCCATTTTGGCTGCTAAGCGGTGTGCTATTTTGTCAAGAGCCCGGTCGATCGCCGCTGCTTCATAAGTATCGCTGTAGGCTTTTTCTCCGGCAGCTATTAAAGGAATGATCCAGCCGGGTCCGTCACTTCTGTCTCTGGTCCCGCAGATGAGTTCGTGCAGCTGTGCCGGATCGACCAAAGATGGCTGCAGCAGCAAATGGGACATTTCGTCCAGACTGCGCCGCTTATCTCTCTTAAGATTATCCTTGATCATGAATTTAAGGTTATGCACGTCAGAGAAAAGCAACAGAGCAAGCCGGTAGCCGTCTTGAGGAGCTACCTGCTCTAAAAGGCTGAAAGCTTCAACCCTCTCCTTCCGCAGAGCAGCATTGAACTCTTCCTGCGGATAGTGATGCTCCTGCATCAGGAGGCGCAGATCCTGCTCGTTATCAACAGCATAAAGACGGTCCAGTCCGCTTTTCCCGAAAAGATGTACTTCCAGGCTGCGAATTCTGCCGGCAGCATAGCCCCAGGAGCCGATCTTCTTATCTTTAACCGGCGGCAGAAGCAATGTCTCTGCAGCAAGCTCATTCATCGGACTCTCCTTCGCCCCGGACCGCTTCAATCCGGTCTTGGGCCAGCTGGGTTAAACGCGGCATGTAATTATGAATAATAAGATCATAGGTCAGGTTATCTTCTATATTACCGTGTGCAACGATAAAACCCCCACGCATCTTACCGGGGCTGTCTGCCACAGTGAATCTACCTTGCGGCAGCCTTTTCAGCAGAGTTTCAGCCAGCTCCTGATCTCCTTCAGATAAAGTGATTTCACCTTCACTGATATGATGAGATTCAATCCAGCTGAGATAACGCTCGACCCGCTCTTCAGCCGAAGCATTCAGCAGTTTTTCCACAGCAAGGTCAATCGAGCGGCGCACATCCTTCTGGTTTGCAGCCAGATCACGTTTTCTCCGCTCGGAAGAGGCCAGGCTCTCAGCCCGTCTGAGCATTGCCTCGGCATCTTCTTCCGCCTTTTTTCTGGAGTCTTCCAGAACCCGCTTACGCATGCTCCTGGCACTCTCCTGCTGTTCGCGCACGAAATCATCAGTTTCCGATTCAATGCGGCTGACTTCAGCTTTGGCATCTTCGAGGATCTTATTTGTGATTCTCTCGATTCCTTCCACGCAAGTACTCCTTAATCGTTAAAGGGTCAATTAAACTTGAACGCTAAACACTGCCAGAATAGTTGCCAGCAGCGCTAAAATAGCGTAGGTCTCAACCATAACTGCCAGTACAATGGCTTTACCGGATTCTTCCGGACGCTTAGCTATAAGCGCAATACCCGCTTCCGAAACTTTACCCTGATAAATAGCTGACAGGTAACCAACAATAACAATAGGTAAAGCGGCAATCAGGAAACTCATACCTGCCTGCCAGCTGACATGGCTAGCACCGCCTAAGATGCCTGACTGACTCATAATCATGAACCAGCTTAAAAGACCATAGATACCCTGAGTGCCGGGCAAGGCCTGCAGAATCAGAACTTTACCGAATTTTGAAGGATCTTCGGCCAATACACCTGCCGCCGCTTCACCCGATGAGCCTACAGCTTTGGCGGAGCCGATACCGGGCACCAGTGCTGCTAAAGATGCTGCAAGAAAGGTCAGTAGCGTTCCGAGATTTTCCAATAACATTATTTTTCCTCCTAATTATCTGTATCTTATATTTTAATTTAATTACAAACAGTTACTCTATTGTTTACTGTCATAATGATCATTTCTTTGCTTCCAGCCGGTCCGCCTTAATATCTACGTATTTGGTGTTGCGGCGCAGAGGAGCAAAGTATTCACCGGCTCCCTCAAAGAACTTGCCGAAGAATTCAACATACTGCAAACGCGCAGCGTGAACAAAGGCTGAGAGTCCGGACAGGGCAAGATTGAGAAGATGGCCGAAACCCCCTACCAGAATAAAAAGAAGCACTCTCACTATGCCGCTGCCGCTGGTAGCCAGAATATTTACAACCTGAGCGATAACACTGGTGGCAAGAACCAGGGCCAGGATTCGTGAATAGGATAAAATATCACTCAAAAATCCGGTCAGATTGTTGTAGACATTCAGCAGGGCTTTGCCAATGCGGACGATAGGATTCCAGCTGCCTCCGTGACCGGCAAACAGCAGAATCAGAACTCCGCCGACGATTATCATCCACTTGGCAATCTCACTAAGCAGTGCGCTGGTGGCAGCTGAGCTGACTAAGCCCAGCGAACCTGAGAGAAGCATAAGCACAGCTGAAATAATCAAATACCAGGGAACATTGCTGACGATTCCACCAAAGAGATCACCTTTTAACTTGCTGTTATAGATATCAAGAGCCATGCCGGCAAAAAGATGAATCGTGCCAAAAAACATGCTGAAAATTAATAATTTTATAGGATCGCCCATCGGGTCAAACCACAAAACGGGGAAATTTACTCTGCCATCTGTAGCAGCGGTCAGCAAATCACCAAAGAAGCCGCCGAAGATAAAGCCCCAGATGATTGAAGAGACGGCTGACAGAGTAAGCATACGTGCCATCTGCCCCATCATGCCTTGCACTTTGGCCTTGAAAATCAGGTAGAGACAGGCGAGAAGCAGGAGCAGGCCATAGCCGACATCTGACAGCATCATGCCGAAAATGATCATGTAAAAAGGTGCCATCACCGGCATCGGGTCCGCCTCTCCCGGACTGGGAGCGCCATACATCTCCAGCACGACGCTAAAGGGTTCCGTGAATTTATTATTTTTCAAAAGAATGGGGTATTCCTCTTCCGCTTCTGCGGGCCGGCAGGAACAGGCCACTTCAAAATTTTCGCTTAAAAACTGTTTGATACTTTCTGCCTTGTCAGCATCAACCCAGGCATGTAGATAAAAGGTATACTGGGTCGACAACAGGGAGCGATCTGCTGCTGCTTTATCTGAGCGCACCAGAAGCACATCGTGATAGAGCATCAGCTGTTCACGATGCTCTGCGACATCTTTCATAATTTCAAGCTGACGGCTGATTTCTTCTTCAACATTTTTTGCCTGACTGTGAAGAAGTTCCAGCGATTTCTTCGCTGTGCCGGCCACGGCCTCTGTCGGCAAAGCCTTGAACTCATAGGCAGAAAGTCTGGCTCTGAGGTGGGGAGCATCTTCTTTCATTTCCACAATAGCTACTAAGGTGGCATTGCTTTCAGTACAACCCAGATTGAAGATGGCAGCAGTCGACATTTCGTCCTTGATCTCTGCTATAAGGCTGTCCAGACTTCTCTGATCACGCAAGCTGCCGTAGATAATTTCGGTCAGCTCCGTTTCGCGCACATTGAGATCAATGGCTATATCTTCCCAGGCACTAAGCTCAGCCCGCCTTTGCTCAAGTGTATTCAGTTCAGCTCGCAGTTCGTTTTCTCTTTCCACTGCTGACTCGTATTTATTGAGCAGCTGACGACTCAGTTCCTGGTCTTCCGCAGACAGGTCAAACTCAGATTCTGAGACAGAGGGCTTAGCTGAGAACATCGCTTTTTTCTGGGGAAAACGCCGGTCAATAGCTTCTATCGTGCGGACTAAACGGTTCCGCAAGTCAGCATTTTCAGCAAAGCCGGTGGAAACAGTACTTGTTTTACACGTCTCTTCATCGGTCTCGGTATCAGCTTCTATGACCTGAACAGACCCTTGTTTCATCAAGGATTCCAGAACAGCTTCCCGCTCTTGCGACATGCCGATAATTGTCATGTAGCTCATCTTAGAAATTGCCAAGGAGAGTCACGATCCTTTCTGCCACAAGGTCTGCGGCCTGCTCCACAGATTCCGGATCTGCATCGCCTTCAACTTCCTTAGCCTCATCATAAACATCAGCTAAAATATCGCGATATTTCGCTTCCGCTTCCTGCATAACTTCCTGGCGTTCAATCTGCGCATCCTTATATGCCTGATCAACAAAATTGTCCGCCTCCAGCCGGGCTTCTTTACGTCTTTCTGCTGAAGTCTCATGTGCTTCATCTCTCAGACGTTTCGCTTCAGCTTCTGCAGCACGAATTTTAACGATGAAATCCTGGTCTGCCACGAAAATCAGTCCCTCCTGTCAATATCCTTGTTTGAACTCGAGTTGCTAATAATTATACTCACATATTCTAATTTATACTTATTTGAAAATAAGCACCGTTAAATATATTATCATGAACTAAAGATCTGTGAAGTCTTTTTACAAAATTTAGCAGAATACTCCAGTTACAGCTTACTTTTCTTGTCACATTGTATTAACAATCTTTCCGTAATCTTCAGCAGATTGAGAAATAATGTCTGATATACTTTTTATTAGTCGCTTATCAGGCAGCCAAATTACTAGTTGAGGATGAGTTTTCAATGGCAAGATATTGTTTTTATTGCGGGAAAGAGCTTGAAGATAATGAAAAATGTTATTGTCGGGCCCGTACCAGAGCTGAATCTGCGGCCAGATCAGCATCTAACGACCAGGGAGATAGTGTGTATCAGGAACAAACTGCTGCAACCAGCAGTTCAGCCAGCTACGACCCGGGCCAAAGCAGCAAAACCGACACTTCTGCCGGGGCCGGCACAAATTCTTCCTCAAATACAGGCGGTAAGACAAATGATAAGAAAGACAAGCGGCAGGAAAACAAAGAAAAACGCAAGGCTGAACGTGAACGCCTGAAAGCTGCCAAAGCGGAAGCTAAACGCCGTTCAAAAGCAGAGAAAGAACGCCGTCGTCAGTCTTATCAGGCCGGCCCGGCAGCCGGCTCCAATCCCTACCGGCAAAGAACTAACACTTATGGTAACCAACAGCTGCGCAGCTTTGGCCGCGACCTGCTTCAGCTCCTGACAAGACCGGCTGACGCCATCAAGGCACAGGCAGTTCCCTTCTGGTCTTTATCCCATACTATTTTACTGATTGCGGGCTCCTTCCTGGGCGGCGCTCACTTCGCTTTCACTAACAAATGGCTTTATTCAGTACTCTTCAGTCAGCGGCTGCAGGCTCCAAACCTGCAAGGGGCCGGACTCTATTTCACCGGTGTCCTGATCAGTGCCCTCTTTCTCCTGCTCTATGCCGGGATCCTCTGGATCCTGTCACGCTTTCTCTTCCGCCAGGGCGGGCTTCCTTTCTCGCACACTCTGGCCGTTGGCAAAACAGCCTGGATCTATCTGATACTTTTCATGCTGATCGCCTTGCCGACAACGATACAGGGTGGCTTCTTCGGTATATTTCTGGTGCTGATGGGCTTTGCCTTTTCCAGTCTGGTCCACGCCCGGTCGGTAGCAGTAATTACACATTTGACTGAGAATCAAACCATGAATCTGACCCTGGTATCCATACTGATTTTCACGTCATTGTTTGCTTCTGTCATCGCATTATTCCAGACAATTCAGCTGGCTTGATTACACGGCAGCAGTTACCTGTACTTGCTGCGGATAAAGCTTCCCGTCCGGGTTGTGGGAAACCCAGTTATTCTTGCTATATTTTATCTTTTTTTAATGTATAATAGGCCGGTCTTAGAGTAATACTAGCTGCAGGGGATCTGTTTTCTGATGATTAAAAAGATCATGCGCCAGATGGCGTGGTTAATTCAGGCCTACAAGTCTGAATATTTGATTGGTCTCATCGCTATTATCCTGAGTAACATTGCCGGAGTAGCCCCTACGCGGCTGGCCGGATATCTGGCTGACCGCATAATTTTGCAGGATATCAGCTTTGCTGTCTTCCTTAACTACATATATGTCCTGGTGGGACTGGTCCTTTTGAACTTCTTTCTGAACTATGTCTGGAACTACTATATTTTCAAAGCTGCTGATGTGGCACCACTATTAGGCCGGCAAATTACAGCCCGCAAGATCTTTTCGCAGAGTGCACCTTTTTTCGGGCGCAATACCACCGGCAGTTTGATGGGCAAAGCCACCAACGACGTGGATTTCATGGCTGATATGGCAGGTTATGGTGTTATGACCATGTTCGACTCCAGCCTCTACCCTGCCACAATTCTGTTCTTCATGGTCGGCATCTCCTGGAAACTGACTCTGGTCACGATTTTGCCCCTGCCGCTTTTACTCTTTGCTTCCAAAAAAATCGGTGCTCACCTCTATGAAGAGTTTGACGATGCCCAGCGTGCTTTTGATGCCATGAACGATCATGTGTTGGAAAATGTTTCCGGTGTCCGCATTGTGCGTGCCTATCGGCTGGAAGGAATCCAGACTGAGCGTGTTGATGAGCTGGCTGAGGAAATGTACCGCAAGAATATGCGCGTGGCTAGCTGGTCCGCCTTGTTCATGCCGGCATCAAGGCTGGTTTCCGGCATGACTTATGTTATAGCCATAGCCTTAGGTGCAGCTCTGATCCGTAATGGCGAAATAACACTGGGTGCTTTGATTTCCTTCGTCTTTTTCCTCGGTATGATGACCTGGCCCATGATCTCCATGGGTGAGTTTATCAACGTATCGCAGCAGGGCTCTGCTGCGATGGAAAGGCTGCAGGAAGTCTGGGATTATCCAGAAGATATGGCGGATGCCGAGAGCACTGTCCCACTGGAGAAAATCGGTGATATCGAATTTGAAAATTTCTCCTTTGCCTGGCCGGACCTGAAGGAAGATGTGCTGAAAGATATCAGCTTCACGATCAAAGAAGGTCAGACTGTGGGTATCGTAGGCCGTATCGGCAGCGGCAAGACAACACTGCTGAAACAGATCCTGCGTTTTTATCCGCAGAAGGCAGACCTGGCTAATGCCTTGCCAGCGGATCTTGAGAGTTTGCGTATTAACGGCAAGCCCATATACAAATATCGCCGCAGTGATCTTCGTGGCAGGGTCGGCTATGTGCCGCAGCAGACTATACTTTTTTCCAAAACCATCCGAGAAAATATTCTGCTGGGAGATCGTTCTTTTCCGGATAGCTGGCCTTTAAATGATCAGGATCTGGAAAAAGAAAAGCGACTACGCAAGCTGAGTTTTCGTGAGCTTCAAGGGGAAATGAAAGCGCGTGATGCAGACCCGGCAGCTGTCTTTTATTGGGACAAAACCGAAGAAGAGGAAGAAAGCGGGGACGAGTCTGTCTTTATGAAATGTGATCCGGTTTTTCAGCAGGCTCTTGATACTGCAGATTTTTACAAGGATCTGGAAATTCTGCCCCGGGGCCTGGAGACTATGGCCGGAGAAAAAGGGATTGCCTTGTCCGGCGGTCAGAAGCAGCGTATTGCTATTGCCCGTGCCCTGATTTCCGATCCGGAAGTTTTGATTCTGGATGACTCGCTCTCCGCTGTGGACGGCACTACCGAGGAGAATATACTGCGTGAACTGCGCCGGCAGCGCCGGGGCAGGTCTACTATTATCAGCGCCCACCGCCTGTCTGCCGTAATGGAGGCAGACCTGATACTGGTGCTGGAGGACGGCAAAATCGCCGCACGCGGCACGCACGAGGAATTGATGAAAGCAGGCGGCTGGTACCGGGTGCAGTATCTGAAGCAGCAGCTGGAACGGGGAGATGCCTGATGTCCAAGCGTCAAGATAAAAAAACACGCAAAGCGAAAGAAAGGGCCAGTCTGAAAAGGATTCTCGCTCTGACTGCGCGTGTCAGGGTGCCTCTGGCCATCGGCATTGCTTTGTCCCTGGTCTCGGTGCTGTTCGATCTGGCCGGTCCTTATCTGGTCGGCAGAATTATGGATAGTGAAATATCCGTCCATGGCCGCGTGGAGCCGCGGACCTTTTACCTGCTGCTCTTTTTATATGCTCTGTCGGTTCTGGCCTCTGCCCTAACGCGTTTTCTGGGACAGATCAGCAACCAGAAAGCAGCCAATGTAGTGTCAAAAAGCGTGCAGAAGGACATCTTCCGCCATGTGCAAAAGCTGCCCATTTCCTACTTTGACTCTTTGCCGGCCGGCAAAGTAGTTTCGCGCGTCACCAATGACACGCGTGCCCTGCGCTCCTTCTTTCAGGTCGTCCTGTCCCAGATGCTGACAGCCCTGCTGTATTCATTGGGTATCATGCTGGCACTGGCCAGTCTCGACCTGAGACTGCTGGCTATTGCCGTGCTCTCCTTCCCGGCTCTCTTTTTCCTCTTCCGCGATTACCGGCGCAAGGCTTCTAAACTGAATTATCAATATCGCCGCGGCATCAGTGAGTTGAATGCCAACCTGAACGAGAACATTGAGGGCATGGAAGTGATTCAGGCCTTCGGCAAAGAGCGCGTCATGTACGACGACTTCAACAAGGTCAACGAGTATGTCTACCACAAGGGTCTGAGCATGTCCCACCTCTTTGCCTATAACACGCACACCGCCACCGGTGCCCTGAATTATCTGCTGCTGGCACTGGCCTTGCTTTACTTCGGTTACGGTCACCTGCAGGGTGCCTATGCCGTGCCTGTAGGCCACCTCTATATCTTTATCGACTACATGATTCGTTTCTTCGGTCAGATGAATAATGCCATGACCAGACTGGGCGAGCTGGAACGGTCGCGCAGTGCTGCCGATCATGTTTTTGAACTTCTGGACCAGCCTGTGCCGGAGTTTGGCGGCCAGGCCATGCCTGAGATGAAGGGCGCGATTAAATTTGAAGATGTCACTTTCGCCTACAAAGCCGACGAGGATGTCCTGCGCAAGATTAATTTTTCTGTTGAAGCCGGTGAAACTGCAGCCTTTGTCGGGCAGACCGGCTCGGGAAAATCGACTTTAATGAACCTGATCTTCCACTACTATTCACCTCAATCCGGCCGGATCATGATTGACGGCAAGGACATTGAGGATCTTAAGGAAGACGACCTGCGCTCACACATGTCTATCGTCTCACAGGATCCTTTCCTCTTTGCCGGCAGCATCGAGTCCAATATCACTCTGGGCAGACATAATCTGGACAGCGATGATGCCCGCCATGCTCTGATCGAGGTAGGCGGTGAGCATTTTATCAGCAAGCTTAAAGACGGACTGGCTACGGAAGTAAAGGAAGGCGGCAAGGAGTTTTCCGCCGGCGAAAGACAGCTGATTTCCTTTGCCCGCGCGCTGGCTCAGAATCCGCATATTCTGATTCTCGATGAGGCCACCTCGCACGTTGACACTGAAACTGAATCCATTATTCAGCACGGTATCGAACGCCTGGCAGAAGGGCGCACCACCCTCATCATCGCCCACCGTCTCTCCACTATCCGTCACGCGGCAAGAATCTACGTGCTTGATCAGGGACACATTGTGGAAAGAGGCAGCCATCAGGAGCTGATGCAGCAGGAAGGTATCTACAGCAAGATGGTGGCGGCACAAGGTATGGAGCGAAACGTGATACACTAAACACGTGTATGGTATGCGCCCATTTTTTACAGCGTAAATCTAAATAAGGAGAAATACGATGCTCTTATTCTTTGGTTTGGAAAACTGGATGAGCTATCGTGAGCCCTATGGTTTTTCCATGATGGCCACTCCCGGCGAGACCTTCTCTTCACACCTGGCAGTCATTCCGGGCCAACGCCGCGTCCTGCCTGTCAGCCTGCTGTTCGGCGGCAACGCCTCAGGTAAATCGAACTTTTTTGATGCCATCGGCTATTTACGCGGTTTAGTGGTCGGACACTTCCTGCCCCAGGATAGTCTGCCCTTTTTACTAGATGAAAAAAAACGACAGGCTCCTACAAATTTTCAGGCAGATTTTCTCTATCGGGAGCAGCTCCTGCGCTACCAGCTTTCCATTGACAGAAGCCGGGTCCTGCATGAGGCTCTCTACGAGCTTGACCAGGATTTACATGCTGAAACTACCGTTTTTCAGAGACAGCAGGATGAGTTGATTCATTCCGACACTTTGTCGGAAGAAGCTATGGCCGGAGCTGAGGAGTATCTGGCCTGCGATCACTCTAAGCAGTTGCTCCTCCGGCAGCTGATAGCGGAATCGGAGGCGGCGGAAGCTGCCTATATGTGGTTCCGGGAATGCCTGATTGTACAAAACAGCCGTTTTTCAGAAGAAACACGCTTTGATCTGATCGAGTCTTTGGGGGAAAAGCCACAGCTGCTGGATCTGATCAATAAGCTGCTGCCTTTGCTGGACAACAGCATTGACCACTTTGAACTAGCTGCAAACAAGGAGAAGCAGCTCTTTGCCGTGCATCGTGATACTTCCGGTCAGAAAATTCGTTTTCCCCTGCGGCAGGAAGCATCAGGCATCCGGCATTTACTGGACATACTGCCGCCGCTGATCCTGTCGCTGGACGATGAAACCAGGCAAGCTCACGTCATGGTCATTGATGAGTGGGACCGGAATCTGCACAGCCTGCTGGCACAGGAACTGCTGAATTTCTTTCTGGAGCAGCGACACCCTGATGGCCGCACCCAGCTGATTATCAGCAGTCATGACCTTAATTTACTGAACCGGGAGATGTTCCGCAGTGATGAGCTCTGGATTACCGAGCGCCTTTCGGACGCCAGTTCAACCTTGATTCCCCTCTCGGACTTCAAGGCTTTGCAGGAAGAGACTATAGATTATCGTCAGCTATATCTGGAGGGGCGCCTGGGCGGTATCCCTAATCTGAACGCCTTCCTCCTCAGTGACTGGCCGCAGGATGCAGAGGATAAGAATGCCCAGTGATCTAAAGAGTAACCGGGGATCTCCTGCCTGGGAATCGCCCTTTGATAATTTGAATACTATCGCCAGCTTACAGTGGCAGCGCCGTGCCGGCGACCGCCCGCTCGTGCGTCAGCTTTATGTCTCCTGTGAAGGTGTGGTGACCGAGCCTGAATATTTTGAGCGGCTGCGGCCTTTCGTCCGCGAAAACTATCACCTGGTGATTGTTAAGCGCGACTTGAAAGAAGTCGGCCACTCCTCCCCGCCCCACATCCGGCGGAAAATCGAAGACTACCGCCGTATACGCCGCATCAGCCTGGACCCGGATGATGAGCAGTGGCTGGTTTTTGACGTTGATTCCTGGACACCCGAGCAATTTGCCGAGACTTACCGTTGGGCTGCTGCCCGCAAGAAGAACTTTCTGGGCATCAGCAATCCTGATTTTGAGTTTTGGCTGCTCCTGCACTTTGAAGATCCCGTCGATAAACTGAATCACGATGGTATCGATGCACAGCTGCGCTATTACATGCCCGGCTATAACAAACATATGCCGAATTACGAATTAACAGCCGAGCTTCTCAAAAATGCTATGGACCGGGCCCGGCGCCGTCACCGGCTGGAGTTAGGTCAGGAGATGCCGCAGAAAATAGCCTGCAGTGCTAAAGGTGCAGAGTACCGGGAACGCTGGGATAAGCTGCTGGAACTGGCAGCTAAATTTGATTACGAGAAACCGGAAGAGATGGCTGAAGCCGCCTTTTCCAAGGAAAACGGCTCCACTGTTTATTTGCTGGTGGAGCATCTGGTAGGAGAAGATCCGACCAGCGATGCCGAGCGCAGGAAAGTTGTGCCCTCAGTGGAAAACGAAAGCGACCGTCAGGAGATAATATGAACAGGAATGAAATAAAAGTATCTTGCCGCGATCTTAACCGCTACGGGCAGGCTGTCTGCGTCGAACTGGCTGCAAATGACCAGCCGGCTGAAAACAAAAGCCTTATCTTCGCCGACGGCTTACTACCAGGCGAAAGTGGTTTGGTCACAGTCGTCGACGCCCGTAAAAACTATCGCGTAGCTATGTTGAGCAGACGTAATGATGACAGTCCCGACCGTGTCCTGCCTGCCTGTCCGATCGCTGCTGACTGCGGTGGCTGCCAGACTCAGGCCCTCTCCTATCCTGCCGGTTTACGCTGGAAGGAGAACAGTGTCCGCCAGGCACTTAGCCGGATCGGGACCCTGGAGCTTGCAGATAAGATCCGGCCAATCATCGGCTCAGAGGAGCCTTTTGCGCATTACCGCAACAAAATGGTGTATCCGGTGGAAGTTATAGAGGGAAAGCCGGTTTTTGGTTTTTATCGGGCCCGCAGCCATGACCTGATCACGACAGAGGAGTGCCTGATCGAACCGCGGGCTGGCTGCCGCCTGCGTGCTCTTCTGCCTGACCTGATAGTCAGGCACGGCATTAGTGTCTACGACGAAAAGACCCACACAGGTGACCTGCGTTTTGTGACCCTGCGTACGACGCCGGACTCAAGCCTGAAGGATGGGCAGGCGGAACAGATGGTGATTCTGACTTCCCGCGCCGAGAAGGATGCCTATTTTGCTTTAGCCGGAGAGCTCCTGGCAGAGCCCGGTCTTGTTTCTGTCTATCTTAATATTCAGTCTCAGCGGGGCAATGTCATCCTGGGCGATAAATTTATTCTGCTGGCAGGTAAAGAGAAACTCGCCTTTGACTTGGATGGCAGTAGCTTTGCCCTGTCTCCCGGAGCTTTTTTCCAGATCAACTATGAGCAGATGATCAAGCTTTACCGCCTGCTAGCTGCATTGATAAAAGATATTCACGCCGCGAATAAGCTGACTGAAATTATTGATCTGTACTGCGGAGTCGGCTCGATCGGTTTGTACGTACTCAAGGAATTGAGGAAAGATCAGGCTGCTCCCCTGCCCCATTTGCTGGGAATTGAGATGGCGGGACAGGCAATCGCCGATGCCCATGAAAACGCAAGGCTCAACGCTTTTGATGAGTCAGCTTATGACTTCGTGCATGCTGCGGCAGAAACCAGCCTGAACTACATAAAAGAGGCCGACTCCGCCAGGACACTGGTGATTGTGGATCCGCCGCGCAAGGGTCTCGAACCGGAGCTTCTTTCAATGTTGGTCGATCACGGACCCTCCCACCTGCTCTATGTCAGCTGCAATCCCGCAACGCTGGCCCGTGACCTTAAAGAGCTGGCAGGTCCTTATACAGTACAGATGGTTCAGCCTGTCGATATGTTCCCCTGGACCACACATGTGGAGTGCATAGCGTTACTACAAAGAACAAATATGTAGAAGTCCTGCATTTCAAGCTCTTTCATGACTATTTTGCCTTCGAAGAAGATGAACATAATTTTAAGAAAAAAGTCCTGAAAAAACATTTTAAGGTTTCGGTGATGGTTGACCTAGTTAGTGGAGACACAAGAAAATAAGGACAAAAGTGAGAATCAGCAAGGATCAAAAAACTTGCTGATTTTTGTATTTATGCTTTCAGACTTGTCAAAAAGACAACCTAACTATATAGAGATTAGTTAGATTGATAGAGTTATATTTATATTAGGGGAAAAAAGAAAAGGTACTTCTTTTTTAAGGTAGGATATAAGCTGAAACGGTGGTTTGCAGTATCAGGTCGAGTTAGAATTTATTAATAAGAGATAACTTGGAATATGCATTAATCTTTGGATGTTAACTTGCAAGTGTTATAAGTTCTAAGTAAGTGGGTAGCAAGTGCGGTTTTACCTTCAATTAGAAAACATGGTGGATATTTTTCAGGACAAGAGGAAATGAGCGACCAAGAGTTTATGGTAAGGGGTTAATTTTCTTGTTTTATAAAAGAAAGTAAGAAGGAAAAATAACATGGCATTTTTTATAGAAGGAATAGCAGTATTATAATAATTGGTTACAGTAATTGGGTCAGGTTTAGGAGCCTGGGGAGTAATTAATCTTATGGAAGGGTATGGAAATGATAACCCAGGAGCAAAATCCCAGGGAATCAAACAATTTATGGCTAATTAGAGATGGTAAAACGGGCAATAAGCAAGAAAAACTTGAATAAAACTAAAGAAATGAGAGATAACCTTTGTGATACGAAAGATACATGATATAATTACATGCAATGAAGAAAAATGCGGAGGTTGTTTTTATGAGTTTATCTTATAGACCGTTATGGATAGAATTAGCTAAAAGAGATTTAAGAAAAATAGAATTTCAAGAATTAAGTGGAATATCTTCTAACCTCTTAGCAAATATGGGAAAGAATGAATATATTTCTATGAAAAATTTAGAAAAAATATGTAGGATGCTAAATGTAACACCTAATCAAGTAATAGAATTTAACTTTGAGGAGAGTGAGGGCGATGAGTAATCTATCGCAAAAAAGACGAGAGAATATGCTCCTGTACTTAAACAAGCTAAAAGAAGTCCATCAAGATGATGAAAGTACAAGAGCTTTAAACGAAATTATAAACACATTAAATGAAAAGAAATATGGGCTTGTATGGGAAGAACACTCAGAAGAAGTAGACGAAAAATTAAAGACCCATATTCCCGTATTTTCAGAAGTGGAAGATAGAAAGATGGTAGCTAATGAAGAAGATGGATATAACTTTCTTTTAGAGGGAGATAATCTTCACTCTTTAAAGCTACTTGAAAAGACCCATAAAGGAAAAATTGATGTAATATACATCGACCCTCCATACAATACTGGAAATAAGGACTTTGTTTATGATGATAGCTATGTAGATACAGAAGATGGATATAGACACTCTAAATGGCTTTCTTTTATGGGTAAAAGACTAGAGGTAGCAAAAAACCTACTTTCAGAAAATGGCATGATTTTCATAAGTATTGATGATAATGAATTGGCAAATTTAAGATTACTATGCGATGCAATATTTGGTGAAAACAGCTTTGTTAATTGTATAGCAGTAAAAATGTCTGAATCTACAGGTGTAAAAATGGCTCATGTAGAAAAAAGATGTAAGCGTCAAACGCTCTAATCAGAATTGAGTTTTTTGAAGTAAGCTGGTGTCA
>ENA-UOOK01000603-UOOK01000603.1-fermentation-metagenome-genome-assembly--contig:-NODE-603-length-47792-cov-5.577791_pt1 | contig 47792 bp, 40 predicted proteins | sample MGYA00245777_ERZ724023 | MGnify/ENA primary metagenome ERZ724023 (study PRJEB28704, sample SAMN03018312) | fermentation metagenome | biome: anthropogenic terrestrial biome; feature: soil; material...
ACTTGCATGTATTAAGCACGCCGCCAGCGTTCGTCCTGAGCCAGGATCAAACTCTTAATTTAAGTTTAATCTAAACTCTAACAAACTACTTAGCGAAAAGTATATTCGTAGATTTTGTTTTTTTTTAACTCAAAATGAAATTAACAAGTTCATTTTAATGAAGTTTTATTCTACAATTCTCTATTTAATTGTTATGGTTCATTTCGCAAACTCAAATTTTGTTTGAGTGCGATGCTAGTTTAACATGTATTCTATGCCAAAGTCAATGCTTTTAGTGAAAAATTTTAAATATTTTAACGGTTTTTCATAAAATTTACGACACACACATCCGCGTGTTTCATACACATTTTGCTTTTGTTAAAAAATTATATGCTTTTTTAATAATAATCATATAAAACCGCTTATTAATAATCAAATTATATAACAATATTATATTTTCTTTAGTCTTAATACTGAAATAATTTTATAACCACATTATTTCCAACTACACACTAACTACCAACTTACACAGTTTTAAAAAATTTGTCTTATTTTTAAATTATGACAACACTGTTTGTTGAAATAGTACTTTTTTTGGATTATATTAAATTAATAACACAATAATTTATTTTTACATTGCAACAAAAAAATTATATTTTTACAAATTCATTTAAAAACTAATAAGTTCACTGCATTAAAATATAAGCTATTTTAAACAATTATTTCCATTACTATAAATAATAAAAGCAACAAACCACCTTAAAATCCAAAACTGTGTCAAAATTAAAATAAACTTGTCAATTTAATTTAACAATTTTGCATAAAGTTTTAGCCTAAACTTTTAATCTACTACTACAGATTTAAAAGTTTGTATGTGCTTCTGCATTAACTAACAAGCCTTGTTGTTACTACTTCAAAAGTATCTAGTAGCAAGGTACAATACTTCTTAATTAATACAGAAAAACAATAAAACCATGAGTAAATTATATTTGCTTAATTTTTTCCCACGCAAACTCTTCGCGTCCAAAATGTCCAAAACAAGCAGTGGCTTTATATATAGGTTTCAACAAATCTAATTCTTTAATAATATTACTAGGGCTAAAATTAAAATTTTCCGCAACAAACTTTTCTATTTCTTTTGTGGAAATATTATTAGTGCCAAATGTTTCAATGTATAAACTCATTGGTTGATTTTGTCCAATTGCATAACTGACTTGAATTTCACATCTTTTAGCATAGCCGCGTGCAACAATATTTTTAGCAACATAGCGCGAATAGTATGCTGCACTCCTATCCACTTTGGTTGCGTTTTTGCTGGAAAAACATCCTCCGCCCACGCGTCCTACTCCGCCATAACTATCCACAACAATTTTTCTGCCTACGCATCCACTATCTGCGAAACTTCCCCAAATGGTGAACCTACCGCTTGGATTTATTATAAACTTAGTGTTATCGCTGAAAGTTTTTGGGTACTTTTCAATCACTGGCTTTATAACATTTTCTAAAAGAATATTATTAATTTCTTTATGCGTTAAATTTTCGGCGTGGCTTGCTGAAATTAAAATTGTTGTTATTTCCTTTGGGATATCATTATCATATAGCACACTAACTTGGCTTTTAGCATCTGAGAAAAAATCCTTTCTGGAAGCAATAAAATCGTTATATCTTTTCATAAGTTTATGTGCAAGCATTATGGGAAGTGGCATAAATTCTTTAGTCTCATCGCAAGCATACCCATAAACAATTCCCTGGTCATTAGCACAAAATTCATGTTGAACAACTGCATTATTTATCTCACTACTTTGCTCACTAATTTTTATTATCACTTTAAATGGATTTTTATAGCCTACTTCTTTTAACACATTCTTTGCAATTTTTGAATAGTTAATTTTAGCAAAAGTGGTTGCCTCGCCGTAAATCATAAGTAAATTGTCTTTAATTGCACATTCAACCGCCATTTGAGCAAAGGCATCTTGTTTGAGAGCTTCGTCTAAAAAAGCATCTGCTATCACATCACATGTTTTGTCGGGATGTCCAATGTTTACGCTCTCGCTTGTTATTATTTTTTTCATTATTATAACCTTTTAAACCAATAGAAAAAGCCTATCGAACGATAGGCCTAAAATAGCATAATTTATCTTAAACTCCATCGCTCAGCCATTAGCACCGTTCCCTTAAGGTGGTTGCTGCGTGGTCGCTGGGGCTGTCCCTCACACGCTCTTTATGGTGATTAAAGTTTAAACTAAATATTCATTATTGTCAATTATTTTTGATAATCAAAATAAAATTTAGTAAACTTTTGCATACAATAAGTGTTGTTACTGCATTAACTAAAAAAATATTGTTATACACCTTTTTAATTTACTTTTTTTAAAAGTTTTATTTTTTATTAAGAAACCACAACACTAAAAAAATAAGATAATAATATTTTGATAATTGAATCACAACTTGTATGCAGGTATAAGCGCAAATTATATGCACTTTAAGAAATTTAAATTATTTATATAAATCAAAGAGATAAAGTTAAAAAAGCTCAAAGGATAACAAAACCACCTTAAAAGCCAAAGACCTACACAAAAAAGATTTCAAAAACAAGTAGCAATAACAGTGCTTATTTGTTAATGCAGAATCCTGTATAAACTTTTAAATATGCAAGTAGTAGATTGAAAGTTTAAGTTAAATTTCATGTTTACACAATATTTAAAATTATTAAAAATAAAAGCACTCAATGCTAAAATAACATCGAGTGGAAATCAACAAATTAAAGAAATCTTATAAATTATAAAGCAATAACTTTTTTTAATATGCACCTACAGTTTGATTAATTTTCTACAGTTTCGGCTGACTGCCGTTTTTGTTGTTCTTCATTATAAAAATCAAAAGCTTTCATTATTTCATCTAACTCTTCTTTTGGATTCAAAATATCTTCTAAATCTATAACCGGCTTATAAACGGGTGCTGACGCTATGAGTTTAGCATAAGCATTATTAGTTTCCATCTTATTATCACTTAAATAAGTGTCGAAACTTTTGTTAAGATTGGTTGGAGAAAATTTTTTTTGTATGTTTTCTAACCTTACTTTTTCTTTTCTTTGCTCTTCTTCCATATTTTTTATATTATTCAATTCAATTACTTTTGCATTGTCTGTTTTTTCATTTTTATCATTTATAATATAATCCATTCTATTAAGTAAATTTTTTATATAGTTATCACTGTTTTTTATTAAATCTTCTTTAACGCATGATTGCTCAAATTTTTCATTTTGTTTTATAACTGACTTTACATTTGAATTAAACTCGCTGACCGCAAATTGCATTTTGCCATCTGTTAAAATTAGTGGAAAACTTGCTTCTAACTGCGCCATAATTTCTTCCCATTTTTTATAAAGCAGTCTAATTCTTCTAACTTCAAGGTCATATATTTTTCGCGCACTTTTTTCTATTTGTTCTGCTTTTTCCACCGCAGAAATTAATGCATTAGAAACTTGCTTATCTTTATGCTCAAAATTTTCCAATCTATCATTAAGCACGCCTATTTCTTTTTTTAATGAAAAAACTCTATCTTTTTGTTGAGATAGTTTTTCTTCATATTTTAAAGTTATAGTATTTATAAATTTATCAACTTGTTCTATACTATAACCGCGTTTTTCAATTTCAAAATTTGCCATATTATTTTCCTTATATAACTAATTCATTTTTAATTAAGCAGTTTTAATGCTTATGTTTTTTAGTATAATGTGGAATAAATCTTTGAAAGAAATATCCAAAAATTATTGAAACCAAAAGTAATGCTATGAACACAAAGACATTAAAAGAAAAAACTGCATGTAGATATAATATTAAACTAATAAAAGTAGCAATCGAAGCAAGTCTAAACGGAAATCTTTCTTTAAATATAATCCCCACAACTAAACTGCACACCACCACAGCAAACATATACCAAAACCATTTATAAACTATACCCACAGGATAGAATTTAAAATATACTTGCAACCCTGCATAAATAAGCAATAGCAAACCAAACCACAAAGCATTATCACTATTAAAAAGCAAACTTTTACTTATCAAAGAAATTGAAATAGCGATAAACAAACTTACTAAAAGAAAATCTAAAAAACTTAAATTGATAATACTAAAAGCTAACTGTAAAGTTATTGAAACAATAAAAGCAATTAATGTAATATAATTTACAATGTTAAGAATTTTTAGTTTTGTTATGTTCAATATCGCATTTCCTTTCGCTTATTCGTAATCAATATGTACGATAATAGTGCCGTTCCAATAATCACACTTATAACGCTAACAAGTTGTGAAACAGGCATACCAAAACTTGTTAAAAGCAGTTGGCTATCATCTCTAAAAAATTCTAAGAAATAACGATAAACACCATATGCAACTAAGTAAACTGCAACAACAAGTCCTTTCATATTTATTTTTCTAACTAGCCAAATAAGAACAAAAAACAAAATAAAATTCAAAATTGATTCATAAAAGTTTGTGGCAAAGTGATAATCGCCATGAACATTAATTGCGATAGGAAACCATCTAAGCGCTGCATTTTGAACTTCCACTCCATAACAACATCCTGCAAAAATGCAACCTAATCGCCCTAGCGCTTGACCTAACACTAAGCCCGGCGCAACAATATCACATACCTTTAATAAATCAACTTTTTTGATTTTACAACAAATAACCAACCCGATAAATCCGCCGATTATCCCACCATAAATAGCAAGTCCGCCATCCCAAATAGCAAACGCTCTCCAAAAAAAAGGCGTTACATTATTAAAGGCAACATAATATAACCTAGCACCAATTATGGAAAAAGGAAAAACCCACCATAAAAGATCGTAAGGCAGTTCGGGATCTAGTCCTTTAATTTCGCATAGTTTAATTGCAAAAAATAAAGCCAGTATGAATCCTGTTCCTATCAACACACCATACCAACTTACTCTCGTTATAGCAACATCAATAAACAAAAGAATTAAAAACACACCACCTGCCACGGCAAGCGCTATAAGTGAATTTTTTATATCTAATTCAAAACCTAGAAAATTAAAACTATTTTGCGTTATTCTTCGTCGTCTTCTCATTTTGTTATCCTTTGAATTATAAATTATTAGGCAAATCTTTTATTTTAATATAAAAAAAATTATGATAGCAATCTGCCCAAAGTACATTAATATTATATAAAAAATTATGGACTTAGTCAAACACGATTAACATACAAAAAAACTAAATCGCATTTTTTTTGACAAAATCACACTAAAAAAGCGACAATTAATTTTTATAAAATATTATACACTTTACTTTGAGTAAAATGCACTAACTTATTATCACATAAAAACCACAGTAACCATAAAAAGTAAATATTTATAAAACTTTATTTTAGTTTTAAACAATTTTAGGAATTAACAAATCTTAAATAATTACCGCCATTACTCACTTTCATATAGATATTTCCATTTTCACCCCACGACACAGTGCCATTTGCTATATTGCCATTAAGAAATGATGCGCCATTTCCATGGATTAATTCAATTTTATAATCATTAGCACTTCCAATAAGTTCAACATTGTTTATTCCATTATAATTAATAATATTTAGATTAGTAACAGTGCATTTAGCGACAGTAATGGCCCCATTATAGCATGTTAACGCGATATTTTCGCTAGTAGTATTGGAAATTAGTATTTTTCCATTACGGCTTATAGAACTTAAATTCGTTGCTGTGCAATCATCAACTGTAATAGTCCCATTATAATTTTCTATTGCAAGATTGCTTAAAGTAAGATTGTTAATATTAATAAAACCATTATAAATTAATAATTTTAATTCTCCACTAAAAGAATTTGGTAGTAACAATTCAACCGTTCTATATTCACTAATTCTCCATGTTTGAATAAACGACCACTTAGACGCCATTTTAAAAACCAACTTTCCATCTTCAAAACTATCTGTGATTATTGACAAGCGATTATGCTTATAATATTTAATTAAAATATCTTCTCCGTCATGTGTATTAATTTTTATGCTTTCATTGTCTAAAATAACACTAATCTCATTTAAAACACCACTATGTGAACTTTCTATTAATTCATAGTTGTTTTTTTGAGTCATATCTGCAAAAACTGCCTCAAAATCAAATCTATATAAAACAAGCGCGAAAACACTAAGTGCAAATCCACTGATTAAAAATATTATAAATATTTTTCTAATACTATTCATTATGTTATGCTTTTTCATTTTTATTCTCCTCTGAAACAGTATTTGTCTTTTTAAAATAAGGTAAAATTAAATTATACAGCCATTTTATAAGTTTCCATCCATACCAGCCAAGAAAACCAATTACTCCTATAGAAATGAGAACAAAGCCTAAGTAAAAGACAATATATTGAAATGATGCACCGTAAATAATTAGTTCAATTATTGCTGCAATTCCCCATAAACTGCCCGCTAATGCTGCAACCAAAAATGAAAAAACAACTGCAATAAAACTCACAATTAAAGCAATCGCTACGATGACAAGCGTCAATGTGATTGGCCACAAACAAATTGCTATTATCAAAAGCGTTTTTCTATCTGAACGCTTTTCAATATCTTCTTTTAAAGTGTCACATTCTTTTTTATGCTCATCACCCTTATTTTTTAGTTTTTGATTCTCTTTAAAAACTAAATCGATGATAATATCATTTTCAATTTCTCCGCTATCTAGCCTGCTAGTTATTAGTTTGTCGTAATTTTTAATGGATTTTTCACTATAACCTTCAATTTTTAATTTTTCTAAAAACTCATGTCTTGTCATTCCACAATATCCTTTTATAATTGTATATTTTTTTTAACATTATTATTTCTCACCTAAAATTTTTGCTTTGATTTTATCTTATTCTAATATCTTTACAATTTCCACTTCCACGCCTTTTTGCATAGCATATTTAATAGTGTTATAAGTGCCGCCTCTTATATATAAATAACATGCTATCACTTTTGAAGATTTATCCACCATATATTTATTGCGTTTCATTAAACAATCAGGCGAGTATGTTTGCGCAAGCACACTCAACTTGTCTGCTTGTTTACAAATATTATTATATCTTAATTTATCGCTAGAATTAAAAGACTCTTTCTGCCCATTAAAAGGAATTGCACATTCAAGCTTAATATGACTATATGTAGTTTTCAAATGCATAACCATTTCGGCTGCTAACAAATCAATTCCTTGTGCCATGCCCGAAATGAAGTAATTGTAACCTTTTAAAATCGCTTTTTCAATTACTTTTTCTAATCTAAACTTAAACGCCAAAAAAGTTTCGCCAACTTCATACTGTCTCCAAGGCAAGTGCTTTGGCCTGTGACCAGTAAAACAACATACTTTTTTTGTGCTCATTTTTATCCTTGTTTCGGCATTTTGAAATAGATTTTTTATATTTTACAAAATAATTGCTTTTGATTGTAAAAAGATTTATACTTTTTTTGTGCTCATTATAATCAAGTTTATAAAAAATTTATTATCATGTTTTTAATTTAAGCATTTCATTTAATGATTGCAAGTGGAAGTGTCTTTTGTTTAGTTCAATACAATAACTTGAAAAAAAAATATTTAGCACTCATAGAATATCATAAAACGCTATATTAGACAAACAAAAAAATAGCACATTTGTTATGTGCTATTTTTTTTAATTATTCATATATTATTTACATAAACTCTAAGCCCTTGCCGTATGCCTTTCTAAATTCAGCCACGGCAAGTTCAGCATGTTTTATTTCCAGTTTTGGCTCGCCTTCAGTAATAAGTTTTAAAATAAAACTATCGCCCAATATATCGCAATCAACATCTTTAATTAAACCAAACTTAGTTATATCTAAAGCTTCTGCAATCTTAATAATAATCGCAAGCCGTCTAACCGTTTTTATATCAACATCGCCGATAACTTCTTTATATTTCACCCATTCCGCCAAACTGTAATTGTCTGCATCACGAAGTTTTGAAACAAAACATGCAAGCACAATTTCAGAATGTGACACGCCATAAAGCGTTGTGTTTTCAATAATGCTAAACGAAGATTTAACTCTATCATAAAATCCTGTTCTATCGCCACTGTTTACTAGAAAACTTGCAATTCTAAGCACTCTGACATAAGAACGATTTAATTTGTGAATAACTTTAAATAGTCTAAAAAGAGTTAAAGACAACTCATAAATATGATGCGAATTGCTTGGTTTATCATAATAATCGTTAGACAGTTGAAGACTATAACCAAGAGTGTCGGATAATGGTTTTTCTAGTGTTAGTGGTAGTGCATAATTAAATAATCTGCCATCATCGCTATCTGTTCTACTAATAGCAAATTCTTTTTTAGGACACAATTCAAATATAGCGTTTACTATGCAAAGTCCGCTTTGGAGCAACATTGAATCAACATGTGATAAACCTTTAATTTTAGTGGTTCTTAGAGTTTCCACATTTTTTATAGCATCAAAAACCTTAATTGCATCTTCTGTTGTCATGTCATAATTGTGCTCAATTTCAAGCGGATATTTTTTAGCTCTTCTGCTGAGAAGTCCTAGATTTTTAAAGGTTGAGCCCACACCGATAATTTGCCAATCTTCCATAAACTCTTCAAAATTCCAAGGAGATTCTTTAATTTCCGCAAGGAAGAATTCATGCATTTTTTTCATTCTATCTTCAACATCTTCTGCTGCAAATTTTTCTAGCAGATTAAGCCTGCCGTATGGAATAATATATTTATTTATAATATTTCTTCTGTTATAAACGAGCATTTGCGTATTATAATCGCTAATATTAATAATTAAACCTTTTGGCTTATTAAAAGAGTTAATAACAGCGGTATAGCATAAATTAATTTCTTCCTCCCCTTCCATAATTCCGAATTTAAAATTAGTGGCATTAGTTATTTCTTCTAAAAAACCTTCAATATTTTTAACTTCAGATAACATGCTACTAGCATAACAAAAAACTTCAGAAGTATTTTCCTTTTCAATAATTTCTTTATAAACTTTCAAAACCTCTAAAACTTCTTTTACAGCACTGTTTTTTATAAAACAATCTGGCCTATAATTTTTCAGCAAATTAATAGGCGTTAAAATTTCATTATAGACTACATAACATTTGTTTTTTTCAACATCTGCTTGTTTCAACTTTACAAAATTAGGATTTAATTCAATTATAGCAATTTTTTCCAATCCAACGCTCTCCTTTTCTTCCTATAAAAGCTTGCTTGCATTATAACATATAATTTTAACTTTGTACACATAAATAAAAATATTTCGCAGTAACTTTTATAAATTTAAGTTTGAGTAATGTTTTAATTGATTAAATAAAAAATGCCCTATTTAATAGGATACATTTTTTTAAAATCACGGAAAGTGAAATTTTTTGATTTAAGAAGTTTATCATGTATATATCATTCGCTTTTTTACGCAATCATGATAACAAAAACTAAGTAATTGTTTTTTTAAATCTTATCTTAATTTTTTTTGTATTAATTAGTTTTTCACCTATTCTAAGGTTTTAGTTTAAGTTATATCTATATTTTTAATCACATTTTTAAGAGGTTGCAATTCTTCATACATAACCACAATTAAATCATCTTTCTCATGGTTTTTAATGGCAGTTTTAAGTGCTTCAACTTCACTGTTTATTATTACTATTTTTTCTTTGGGAAAGCCACTACTAATAATTGCGTTTAAAAAAATATTGGTAACCTCTCCACTTTTTCGTCTTACTAAATCTTTATCCTCTTTAATGTAAATAAAATCTAAGTGCTCTGCAAAAAGAGTGGATACTCTTTTATAATCTTCCTCTAACCGATTATTTGGCATTCCAACAACCCCAACTAATCGGTTAAATTTAAGTGTTTTGCAGGTTTTAAATAATTCGTTTATACCATGATAATTATGTGCAAAGTCTAACATTATTTTATAATCATTATATTCGTATATCTCATATCTACCTATATTATTCTTAAAAGTTTTTAAACCTTGATTAATATTTTCCAACGGAACTTTCAAAGCATATAAAGCACTTACTGCTGCCAGACAATTATAAATATTACACTTTATAGCGCCGTTTAAGGTTATTGGAATATCTGTAATATCTGCAACTTCAATGTTTTTAGCCTTATCTTTAATAATTATTTTATTATTTTCAAAAAAAACGCAAATGTAATTTTCAATATTTGTTTTAATATTTTCTTTATCCATATAAAAATAAATTATATCTTCATATATATTTTCTTTAATGTGCTTACTGCTTTCATCTTCCGCATTTAAAACTGCATAGCCATTTGGCTTAATTGCCTCAACAACTAAAGATTTAACTTGCGCCAACTCTTCTAAATTATGGATATTATTTTGCCCAATATGGTCATATGCAATGTTAGTTATTATGCCCACATCCGCTAAATCGTAACCTAATCCTTTTTTAATAATACCACCCCTTGCTGTTTCAAAAACAGCACAATCAATGTTATGAGTAAGTAATTTTCTTGCACTTTCTGGGCCTGCATTGTCACCATCGCTCAAACAAATCTCATTAATATAAGTTCCGGTTGTGCTAGTTCTCCCTACAATTTTTCCTAAAATTTGCAACACATGGCTAATAAGGCGCACGGTCGTTGTTTTTCCGTTTGTGCCCGTAACCGATACTATGGGAAAGTTCACACATTTATCATCAGGAAATAAATAATCAATAATATCTTTTGCAACATTTCGTGGTTGTCCTTTATAAGGATACAAGTGCATTCTAATTCCGGGAGCTGCGTTTACTTCAATAATCGCGCCATTCGTTTCTTTAATGCTCTGTGATATATCATTCGTCACAAAATCAATACCGGCCACATCTATCTTTAAGGCTTTTGCACTTCTTACTGCGTACTCTGCATTATGCGGATGAATAATATCAGTGCAATCCTCAGAAGTCCCGCCCGTGCTTATGTTACAGTTTTCGCATAGTATTACTTTCTCGCCTTTTTTTGGAATATCTCTTAGTGTTAAATTTTGTTTGTTAAGTACTTCATAGGTTTTTTGATTTATTTCAATTTTTGTTAGTGGTTTTTCATGACCTCTTCCTCGATTAGGATTCTTGTTTATTTCGTTTATTAATTCTTTTATTGTATGCTCTCCATCTCCCACCACATTTGCTGGAACACGAAGCGCAACAGCCACCACCTTATCGCCCACAACTAGCACTCTATAATCTTTTCCTTCAATAAATTTTTCCACAATAACTTTTTTACTATAATTTCTTGCAATATCATAAGAAGTAAAAATTTCATCTCTGCTATATAAATTTGCTCTAACACCTTTTCCCTGATTGGAATTTAAGGGTTTAATAACAACAGATGCATCAATATCTAGTGCTCGCTCATATGCTTCGCTTGCAGAAGACACAACAAAACCATAAGGGACAGGAATTTGCATGTCGTTTAAAATACTTTTAGTTAAATTTTTATCACAAGCAATATCCACCGCCACACAAGAAGTGCAGTCTAATAAAGTTGCTTGAATAAGTCTGGCTTTATTTCCATAATTTAATCGCACTAAGTTTTGATTGCCCACTCTTGTAACAGGAATACCCCGTTTTTTTGCTTCTGTAATTAACGCATTAGTGCTAAGACCAAGGTCAGTTTCATACTTAACTTCGCTAAGTTTATTAAATATATCTTCGAAATCAACATACTCATCATAGATAAATCCATTTAAAATGCTGGCACCTTCTATGCAACAAAACTTAATAAACTCGGGACTTTCATATTCTAACAAAATATTAAAAATATTTTTACTGCCTTTTTCTTCTATTGTTTTGCCATATTTCACATCATAATCAAAAGTGTTTTGGAGGTCAATTAATAGATGCTCTAACACATGTGCTAAATATGTTCCGCTTTCCAGTCGCTCTAAAAATCCACCCTCGTGTCCAAAGCAACAAGTGTGCTTTCTTAAATTAGGAAAATTTTTAATTAATCTTTCATTAAACCCTTTAATTTCACTCGTTGGAGTGTTGCTAAAACTGCCCAAATCAACGGTAATTTTGGCGACAGGTTTATGATTATAAATATTTCTGCCATGAAAAAACTTGACGCCTATAATTCTCATATCTTAACCTTTTAAACGCTTTACTTCTTTATTATTAATATCATAACCATAACCTTTTGGTAAGGTGTGAACGGTTACGCCAACTATTGCTAGAACTTCGTTTTGCTCTAATTCCGACACATTAGAGCTTTTAATAGTCGCACCATCAATTATCGTTACTGCATTACTACCCAACACTTCAAAAAAAAGATCGGGGTGAACTTTAATTGCTGTGTTTTCATCAATTCCAATACCAATAACTTGTGGATTTTCTGCCACGCTACATAGCAGTCGTCCAAACCTTCCCCTCTGTTCAAAATGCTGGTCTATAATTGTTTTATCAAGCAAACCTATCCCCGGTGCCATTTTGGTTGTACATTTTTTAGGTGGTTCATTATCATTTCCCTTAACCACCATTGTTGAACTCATCACAGACGCGCCTGCACTTGTGCCAATTATCACGCCACCCTTTTCATACACTCGTCTAATCTCGTTACTTGCCCTAGTGCCACCTAAAATACTAGTGATTCTTAATTGGTCACCACCTGTAAAAAAAATACCGTTAGATTCTTCAATTTTCCTGCAAATATCTTCATCATTTGCAATATCTCGGTTATTTATATCAACAACTTGAAGATTTTTAACACCCAACCTAGAAAACACATCTTTATACTTTTCTCCTGTTTCTTCGGGATACTCAGTGGCAGTGGTTACAATGGTTAATATTTCATCTTCATAAATCATATTACTAATTTCTTTTAGTATTTCACTTTCGCCATTTTTGTCTTCTGCGCCACCAATTATAACTAAATAACCTTTATCCATAATTCCTCTCATCATTTTTTATAAATTTTCCATTACTCATAACTTTTTTAATTATAAAACTTTTGTTTACTATCACAATATCTGCTTTATAACCCTCTTTAATTTCACCCAACTTATCCGTTTTAATTAAGCGTTTAACAACATTCTTAGTTACTAACGAAAGAACTAAACTAGTGTCAATCCCAGCGTTTATGCAGTCAACTAAATCTTTATATAAAGAACTTATTTCTAACATTCCACAGCACGAACTTGCGTTTGCATCAGAACTTATTGTCACATTATCCATGTTCACTTTTTGTCTTATAAGCTCTAAAATTGCGTTTTTAACAGTAACCCCGATTTTTTCTCCCGCAGTTAAATCTATTTTTCCGCCCCTAAGTGCAAATTGAACTGCATCTTTAAACAACTCTTCATTTCTATTTACATGTGTGGGTAGAAACATATTTATTGGTAAATCGGTATTTTCTAATATGTCATAAATTAAAGATAACTTACTTTTTCCATCACCTAAATGAAAGTGCATTACTCCTGCTTTATTTCCAAGTAAACCGCCAAGATAAGTATTAGAAGCAATGCGAATTAATTCTTCTACCGTTGGATGAGAAGACCGCTCATCGGATATAGCAATTTCTCCCACCCCTATCACCTTTTCAATTAGCGTTAAGTCGCTCGTTATATCGCCTGTGAATGTTTTAATGGGTATTGAATAATTCCCAGAGTAAATATAAGTATTAATACCTTCTAATTCTAATGCTTTTGCTTTAGCAAATAATTCAAATAGGTTTTTAGCATCTTTTTCAGCACCTAACACTCCTACCACTGTGGTAACACCAGCATTAATAATTTCATGAGCAGATACTTCTTTTTTAAAACTCCCAAATCCCGAATCACCACCCCCACCAATTATATGAACATGCCCGTCTATCAATCCCGGAAAACCAATTAAGCCATTGCAGTCAATTTCGTTTATTAAATTAGTAGTTTCTATACTGTTTGGCTCTAACACTTTATAAATTATATCTTTTACTATTAATATATCTTTAATACCAATATAACTTGGATTATAGCAGTTTAAATTTTTAAGCAATGTTATCATAACAACCCACTTTTAACTAAGCACTAAGTGCAACTCCTACATAATCATTAATCTACAACATGAGTAAATAATTTAATGATTGCAGAAGTTTTAACATGTTTTTATTATGTTCGAAAAAAGTTAACTTATGTAATAAACTAATATAATTTAAGGCTTGCATGGTAGTAAAAAATTTAATTCAAAGTAGATTTTATAAAGAATTTTTAAATTAAATTTTTAGGAAAAATCGTTATTGTTAAGTAAAAAACTTCTTTAAAAAAGTGTAAAAAAGCGTAAAAAACATAAAAGGCAATAACGATAATATAAATTACAAGAGCATGTACAAACTAATGAGCAAGCAGTAAATAGTTTTAAAATTTAATTGCAACTCATTCAACTTAACTTCTAATATTTTTACATCTTTCATAAACTTAAAAAACTTTAAATAATTCACTAAAAACACCAATAACTATATCTCGATGAAAAAAAACAGCGGATTTTATTCCACTGTTTTTTTTAAATAATTTAATATTTAATTATCTATAGTAATGGCACCAACAGGACAAACACCCACGCACGAACCACACTTAATGCAAATTTCTTCGTTGATAAAAGCTTTACCTTCTACCATAGAAATAGCATCAACGGGGCAAGTATTCACACACATACCGCAACCAATACAAACATCTTTATCTATCATGAAATTTTCTCCTTAAAGTATATTAAATTTATATGAAATTATTACTATAACATGATACCACAAAAAGATTTCATTACAAAGTTAAACGCAAAATATTACTAAACTTTATTGCAATATCGCTTTAATACGGCGCACTCCTGCACTGCAACTTTCTTCTTTTATAATTTTAAAATGACCCAATTCGCTTGTGTTAGATGCATGCGGACCTCCACATATTTCTTTTGAAAAATCCCCAATGCTATAAACGAAAACTTTATCGCCATATTTATCTTCAAAAATGCCTACTGCTCCACTTTCTTTTGCCTCTTTCAAACTTGTTTCACGCATAATAACATCAACTTTTTGATTTATAATTTTATTAATTTCATCTTCTAATAATTGCAACTCATGTTTTTCTAATTTTCTATTAATATTGAAATCAAATCTTAATCTTTCCGCCGTGATATTACTTCCTCTTTGATTAATATCATTGCCAAAATGTTTTCGAAGACATGCGAGCAACAAATGTGTCGCTGTGTGATATTTAGCGTATATCTCATCTGTGCCTGCTAGCCCACCTTTAAAAACTTGAGTGTTAGATGCCCGGCTTTTTTCTTGATGCTCTGCAAACTTTTCATGATATTTTTTTTCATCTACAGTGTATCCTGCTTCGTGAGCAAGTTCCTTTGTAATTTCCATTGGAAAACCAAAAGTATCGTATAACCTAAAAGCAGCAATACCATCAATTATCATATTTTTTGATTGCAATTTAACTTTTTCAAATTCTTTTAACCCGTAAGATAAAGTTTTATTAAACTGTTCAATTTCTTTTTTAAATTCTTCAATAATCATACTATGATTGTTTTGTAAACTTGTATAATCTTCTTTGAAAAAATCAATATACCATAAAACCACTTGCTCTAATGCAAATGCATCAATATTTAATCGGCGAGCGAAATTCACACTTCTTCTAATAAGTCTGCGGAGCACATATCCTCTGCCCACATTACTTGGTAATGTTGGAATTTCGTCACCCAAAATCATTGTTGTTGCACGCAAGTGATCGGCAATGATTCGCATCGCACGCGTAACTTTTTCATTTTCGTCATATTTTTTACCTGATAATTTTTCAAGCATAGTTATTGCAGGTTTTAAGCTATCTATTTCATATACACTATCATAACCATTTAACACACAAACTGTGCGTTCTATTCCCATACCAGTGTCAACATTTTTGCTTTCAAGTTCCACTATGGGTCCATTTTCTTTGTGTCTAACATAACCCATAAAAACATCGTTCCAAATTTCTAGGTATCTTCCGCAACTGCATGCAGGCGAACACTCTTTACCACAAGGTGCTTTATTAGTTATATAAAACATCTCACTATCTGGTCCACATGGACCCACTTCACCTAGCGCCCACCAATTATGCTCTGCTGGTAAGTAAAAAATATTTTCTTCCTTTATTCCTAGTGTTTTCCATTTATTATAAGAAAAAGTGTCTTTCGGGCTATTTTTATCACCTTCAAAACAAGACACTGCCAGTTTATATATAGGCAAGTTTAACCATTTTTTATGAGTTAAAAATTCAAAAGAATATTCCAAAATTTCATTTTTAAAATAATCGCCTAAACTCCAAGAGCCCAGCATTTCAAAAAATGTTAGATGGCTTTTATCACCCACTTCATCAATATCGCTAGTTCTAATGCATTTTTGAAAGTCTACAAGCCGTTTCCCTTCAGGATGAGATTTGCCCAAAAGATAAGGTACTAATGGATGCATACCCGCCGTGGTAAATAACACCGAGCCATCATTATCAGGCACTAACGAGGCAGAAGCTATTTGTTTATGTTGTTTTTCTAAAAAAAAGCTTGTAAATAATTTTTTTAACTTTTTTGTTGTGAATTTTTCCATGGCTGTCCTTAAACTTAACTCTTTTGTGTTTTATTTTTTAATACACCTTTATATGTGTATTAAAATATTATCACTGTAATATTTTTACCACATTTTTATCATTTTGCAAATTATAATTTGAGTATTTTAAATAAAAAATGCTTTCTTACATAAATATGTAAAAAAACACTTTACTAAAATATTTATTATTTATTTTAAATTTTAACCAAATATACCAGCAAAATTTGCCCAAGTGTTAGGGAAGAATTGGAAAAGCACAATTATTGTTAGAACTACTAGAAATGCTACTCGAGTTATAAGCGAGCGTTTCATAGTAAATTCCAATCCCACAATAGCAACTAGGACAAGTGGCATATAAACCAGAATTACCCTAAATACATCAAGCATCCCAGTAGACATAAATAAAAAGTTAGCATTAAAAATGAGTATTGCGTAAAGTATTGCGGTTGCAAAGGCTAACCAGCCAGCAATTAAGTCCAAGTAATAAGAAAGTGTGTTTTCTGATTTTTTTTCCATGTTTTTTTTATTTCTCCTTTAAAATAATTTAAAATTAAATATGCAGTTTTTTACACTTTAACAAATTATTTGCAATAAGTTTGCATCTAGCGAAAATTTACATATAAAACTAAGTTTAAATTATGTAAAAATAATAAATATATGCATTATTTAAAAAATATCATTCAAACTTCCATCAAGCACTTCTTCAATTTCGCCTTTGGATGTTTTTTCAGGGGGAATAGCTGATTCTAAACTTTCAGCATTTGCATCTTTTTCTATGTTAACAAAAGTTGTGATTTCGCCAATCCATCGCATTTTGATTGTATCTACTGGACCATTTCTATTTTTAGCAATGATTAATTCATTAATGCCGTCTTGAGAAGTTGTTTCATTTTTCTTATCTTCATACATTTCAGGTTTGAAAATGAATAAAACCATATCTGCATCTTGCTCAATAGAGCCTGATTCTCTTAAATCCGACAACATTGGTCTGTGATTAGCCCGTCCTTCTGGTAAACGAGATAATTGTGATAATAACAGAATTGGCACTTCTAGTTCTCTCGCTGCCATTTTTAACGCTCTTGTTATTTCACTAATTTCTTGTGTTCGATTAATATTAGTACTTTTACTACCACTTTGCATTAATTGTAAGTAGTCAATCATAACTAAATCTAACCCATGTTCACGCTTTAACCTACGACATTTTCCTATTAACTCTGCTGGTGTTTTTGAAAAGCCTTCATCAACATAAATTTGTGCTTCGTTTAGTTTTTCTTTAGCGGCGAGTAATACCTTCCAGTCCTTAGTGCTAAGTTCACCTTTAATTGCTCGTTGCATATTAACAGAAGCAACTGAACAAATTGCTCTTTGCATAATTTGGTCTTTGCTCATTTCCAGTGAGAACACTGCAACTTTCGCTTTCGCATTAATAGCTGCATGAGTTATAAAATTCATACCTAAACTTGTTTTACCAAAACCCGGTCGAGCAGCAATTAAAATTAAATCAGATTTTTGAAAGCCGTTTGTTATTCTATCCAGTCCATATAACCCTGATGGGATACCTCTTGCTGCATTTTTATCTTTTTCAATTAATTCAAATTTTTCAACAACTCTTTTTAGCGAGTCACCAACATGCGTTAATCCGCCTTCAGTTTCTTTCTCTGCAATTCTAAAAATACTTTCTTCTGCAAAGGTTATTGCCTTTTCTCTTTCTGCTCCATCAAAAGAATACTCAATAATTTCTTGAGAGGCTGAAATAAGTTTCCTTAAAATACTATTTTGCTTAACAATCTCTAAGTAATGATTAAAGTTTTTGGCACTCGGCACAATGTTTGTTAGCATAATTAAATAATCATGTCCCCCAACCGAATCAATCATGTTAACGCGCTCTAACTGATCGCATAAAGTAACATAATCAACAGGTTGATTGCTATTAAAAATTCTTATCATATTATCACAAATGATTTTATGAGATTCTAAGTAAAAATCATCTTCTTTAACATCACTTAAAATATTAAAACTAGCATCTTGGTCAATTAAAACACAGCCAAGCACACATTGCTCACTTTCTAAATTATGAGGTAATACTCTTGCCTCAACTGAGTTTTTTTTCATAATATTTTTCCTTTTTGTTTAATTGATTTATTTTCTATAATATAATAATTAAAGTAAAAAATCAATATTATTTAAAATTATATATACTGCTTTTTTTAACATTGATATATCAGACTTAAAAATTGTATACTAATTTTAATTTAATTTTCTAACATTATTTTAGATTAAATTATAAATCGATTTTCTCATCCTAAATTTTAAAGTTATTACAACTTGATACATTAGACTTAAAAAGTGTATACTGCTTTTTTTTCTATTACTTTAATTGAGTATTCTTACTTATTTGTTAGTTTTTTGTATATTTATTCAATTTGCGTGATATTTTTTGAAACTTATGCAAAATCTTGTATAATATTCATATTATTTAATCTTTTATATTATCGGTTTTATTAGTGTGTTTAAAATTTTCCTCTTTAATTTTTGCTTTTGCTCGTCTATTTTGGATAAAGTTTATTGTCATATCTATTAGAAAAATAATAAATAGTGCAACAACAACATCAATAATCATTACTACCCATGTTTGCAACATATCTCCGATTAAGACATTAATAGCAATTAAAATAGGCAAGCAACCAAGCATAATTAATCCATATTTTCTAATATGAGTCTTAACCACTCGTTTGTCAAACATATATCTATTTTCATCCATAATTTTTTCCCTTTTATGATGGTATGCTATGATAGTATAACATAGATTAAATTGTTTTTAAATCTATTATGTTCTTTTTTAAAAATCTAATTTTTGATTTTAATTCATTTACCTGCCCTGTATATACTAAAAACTCGATTACACTGTGCTATCTAATTTGTTTTTAACTGACTAAACATCAATATTATTTTGTTGTTTATCTTCGCTGTAAAATTGTTCGAGAGTAATTATTTTATTGCTTTTAACTTTAATAATTATTATTAACGCCAATAATAGTATTAGTGTAAGTGCAACAGCTACTATATACCAGCCAGAAGTACGAGCAATAAGTTTATAGATTTTAAGTTCAAAATCGGCGTTTTTATCGTTTAAGTTCCATGTGTGAATAATCTTCCCGTCTTTTATTTCCACCGTGTTTGCGTTAGAATAAAGGTTGTCAATATCTGTTGTAAAAGACTGCGTTATGTTTAATTCATCAATCTTAATATTTTCATCTGTAACTACCTCACCTGTTAATAATTCGTAATACTTTTGATAATATGTTTGAGAGTCGTTTATCGATAATCGATAATTAAATGAGGATAAAATTGATTTGTCTGTGTCGGGTTTATACTTATATAAAAATGGCGTGTGACTGCTTATCCAAGCTTGTTTTTCATGTGTTATATAGAATGCAAATGGTCCAATATCTTTATTATTATAAACAGTTAAAAGTAGTTGAATATTTTTAAAACTTGTGCTAAGTGTGTAGTTATTACCATCAAATTTTGTTTCTAATTTAACACCTTCTATAAGCCCAATTCTAAGTATATAATCATCAAAATCTTTTTTTATGGAAGCGTCTAATTTTTGCAGTTCATCTTCTAATAAAACATCACTATTAAGTGATATATTTAATGTGTCGATTATTTCGCCAGTTTCTGAATTATATTCTCTTGAAAAATTAATATCCGCACATCCACATGCAACAAAAAAAAGAAGTAGAAGTAAAATTAAAATGCTAATCTTTTTTTTCATACTTTCCTTTCAAATTAAAATCCACTAAACTAAATATTTAGCAAATATAATCGGAATTAGTTTACTATATAATACACTATTTTCAAATTAAATTTAATATAACCGCTAAATTGTTTTACAAAAAGTTATTTTTTTATATAATAATATTATGGAGACTGGACTTAGTAAGATTAGTTGGCTGGGAGGTAAATTCCTACTAAGCAATTATAAACAAGAAAGAAAATCAATACTTGAAAATAGTGAATCACTCAAAAGATTCTACAAGACTTTTTTAAACAAAGATGTTATAACTAAAACATATTATGACACTCCTGATTTCTTTTTCAAATCAAATGGTATTAATATAAATTTAAACGAAATAAAACGCAGTAATAATGCTCAAATTGTTGTTAGGTATGATAGTGAATATGACCGTATTTCATTTTTAAAATACATGCCCGACACTTATCTATTAGATATTAAAGCAGACTCATCACTTATGGAGCATTTTGGATTTATAGATAAAGCAATTTCAGAATTGATTATAAACGGCTTACAAGTTGACCCTATCGATATATTAATAAACATTCAACCTGTTTTAGTGGTTAAGAAAAAAAGAGACCGCTGGCGATTTGTCGGTATGAACGGATTAAAGTTTATCGCTTCATTTGACTACTGTGAATATTCTTCCCCTCTTAATCCGGGCGAAACTGAAAAAATGGAAATTATGGAAATCGCTTGCGAAAATCATCCTAAAGAATTCGAGGAATTATTTAAAAATCAAATGCAACAACTTGTTCGCGAATTTCCAACAATTGTGCGTATTCAACATAGTGATTTATTTATCGGTTATGATAGTTTACTGCAAACCATGTTTAAAAAAATTAAAGAAACACCACCAGTATAACAGTGGTGTTTATTTTTTTTATTATCAAAAAATTCAGTAATTAAGGAATATTTTTGTTATTGCATAATACTAAATTTATAATAAAAGTGTTTAAGTTTAATTTGTTTCCTTGAATTTATGCAAATAATAAAACAAAAATTATTTGTCTTTAAATATTTTAAATAATATAAAAAAAGGTTCTTCTCTAAACATTAATACTATAAAACATATTAATTTTTGTAATACTATTTCTGTAAGTATTTACGATTTATAATGCGGAATAAATTTGTATTTACATGTCTACATATTTTTTTTACATAAAAACTTTTTTATTATTAACCAAATAAAACAAAAAGTTTATAAAAACAGTGCTAAAAAGCATTGGATATATAGTTTAGTTCATCGTTTAACACTTCCGCCACATCAAATCTAAAATTTGCATCGGTAAGTGATTTTTCTTTTAAATATAGAAGAGCCACCTTTCGAATCTTATCTTGTTTTTTTGGTGTTACTTCTTCACTAGGTGCGCCAAAATCTAAAGTTGTTTTACTTTTAACTTCAACAAAGATTATAACATCTTTATTTTTTGCAATAATATCAATCTCACCTAACGCATTTTGATAGTTAGTTTCTAAAATTTTATATTTTAATTTTTTGGCTATATATTTTTTGGCTTTGACTTCTCCTTGCTTGCCAGTTTTTAAGTTTAAACTTTTTTGCTTTACTTTCATTTCTACCCCACTTTAGATATGCTAGAAATAAAGTTTTTAAGAAAAGATTGCCTGTGAATATTGCAAGCACCAAACTTTTTTAATTTTTCAATATGTTCTCGTGTGGGGTAGCCTTTATGTTTACCAAAATTATAGTTTGGATAGATTTCGCTTAATTCTTGCATTTTTCTATCTCTTGCAACCTTTGCAAGAATGGACGCACACGCAATATTATAACTTTTTGTGTCGCCTTTTATAATACTTTCGGTTGCAACTTTTGATGGTATTTTAACAGCATCAATAAGAATTAAATGCGGTCTTACACTTAATTTTTCTATACAATTTTGCATACCAAGTTTAGTTGCATTTAAAATATTTATCTCATCTATTATATTTTCATCAATAAATTCAATATGATATGAAATTGCTTTTGTAATAATTATTTCATATAATTCTTCTCGTTTTATAGGAGAAATTTGTTTACTATCAAAAACACCTTTTATTATATTTTTTTTATCAAGCGGCATTAATGCTATAGCAACACAAACAGGACCAGCAAGCGGACCTCTGCCCGCCTCATCTATTCCTGCAATTAGCATAGTTTCTTTTGATATGTATTTTCTGTCAAAGTTTTCTAATTTCCTTAATTTTTGCATGAGCAACCTTATTATTTTTTATTTTTACTTTTTGTTTCATTTTTAGTTTTAATTTTAGTAGATTGTTTTAATTTTGAAATGTCGCGCACCCTTTCTAGTGTAATTTTTCCAAGTTTATTTTGCTTAAAATCATTAAGTAGCACAAACGCACCTCTATCATAATCAATTTCATTACCTTTTAATAAAAACTTCCGTGCCTCGCAAATTTTTTCTAATACTTCAATTGGTTTGTCTTCACTTTTGATTAATATATTATATCTGTTTTCTAAAAGCTTTTTATCAATTTTTAAAATATCTTGGATAAAATCAAGACTAAGGTCGGCTATATCCAAAACATTATCTTTAATGCTTCCAATATATGCTAAATGATGCGCCACAAAGTCGTTATCAAAATATGGCCAAAGAGTGCCTGGCGTGTCTAGAACTTCAATTCCGCCACCAATATTTATCCATTGCTTTCCCTTAGTTAAACCTGCAATATTGCCCGTTACTGTTTTTGCTTTTCCGCAAAGATTGTTTATAAGTGTGCTTTTGCCGGAATTTGGAACACCTAACACCATAACTCTAAAAATTAGCTTTATGTTTTTCTTTGTATACTTTTCACTGTGTTTTATTTGAACTTGATTGATAGCAGTTAAAAGTTTATTACTAGAACCACTAGCAACACTGTTAAGCATAACGCAAATTGAATTTTTATTAAAATACTTATACCATTCTAGTGTGTCCGTGTCGTTTGCCATATCGCTTTTGTTTAACACATATATTATTGGCTTGTTTCCAATAAGTTCTCCAAATTTAGGATTAACGCATGAAAAAGGAGCTCTGCTATCTAAAACATAAATAACAGCATCAACAATATTTATTTCTTTTTCCATCATACGCAAAGCTTTTGTCATATGCCCCGGATACCATTGTATTACCAAAACACCCTCCAAACAATTTGTAATTATATTAAACAGTTTTTAGAGCAATTTGTCAACCTCTTTGTGAATTGTTGCTTTTAATAAAAGATATTTTATGATTATAGATTTTTGCTAATGTTTTATTTTAATTTAAAACACAAAAAAACTATATTATTTTATACGAATAAATTTTCATTTTTTATCTATTCTTCTTTACTTTCCTATGTTAACTTTTGTTTCACTTCAAAAAAGCTTTTCCAATGATGTATTGTATATTGTTTTATACGAATAAAATTATATTTATAATTATAGTAGTAACATTTATAATTTGATTTTTATCTATTAATAATTGCATATATTTAATATATTATTTTCTATATATTAATTGCAAATTATTTAAAACAAAAAACACAACAAAAGTATCTTAATCAACTTACTTTTACTTTCCTATGTCAACTTTTGTTTCACTTCAAAAAAACCTTTCCATGGATTTTTTTGTTCCACTCGCTGGCAAGCTTTTTTCATTGTAATTGAATTTGGTTTAATGCGGGATAGTTCCTCCCATGCAATAGGAAAGGAAACTGTCGCATCTTCGCTTACTCTTAATGAATATGGCGCAACCGTGGTGGACCCTTTTATATTTCTCACCCAATCCACATAAATTTTGCCTTTTCTTTTATCTTTTCTGCTGTTAGAAGTATATAAATTTGGCCACATTTCTTCCATAACTTTAGACACTTTATTCGCAAAATCTCTAAAAGTTTGCCAATTAGAATGCTTTTCAAAAGGCACTAAAATATGATATCCTTTTTTTCCACTGGTTTTTAAAAAACTAACTAGTCCCAAATTATCTAACAAACTTTTTAAATGTTTCACACCTTGTCTTAATGCGGTCAAACTTACATCATCATTAGGGTCTAAATCAAAAATCATTATGTCGGGCTTGTTTATACTTTTTGCCATGCTTCCCCAAATATGAAATTCTAGCGTACCTAACTGGACTTCATTGATAAAAGCAGTTGAATTTTTTAAATAAAAATAATTGTTTTTTTCATTGTTAGAATCTGTTTCATTAGACTGTAATTCATCTTTTTCTTTTGCAAATAACCCATAATTAACAGGTGGTTTTCCGTCTTTTTTAGCAAGATTTCTAAAGTAAAAACATTCATCACCCACGCCCTTAGGACAACGCACGGAAGTTATAAGCCTGTCTTCGATATAAGGAAAAATATGCTTAAAAATATACGCATAATAAAGCACAATATCTAACTTTTTAACTTTGGATTTATTAAAAACAACTTTGTCTGGGCTAGTGATTGTAACGCCTTCCACTGTGTAATTTTTACCGTCCATCTTTATAAACGATGCTAGTTTTTTATTTATTTCCACACTGCTAATTTTTGTTTGTGTATTCTCCGCAATCTCATGCATTGTTCTTTGAGTTTTAATGCTCGTGTTAAAATCTTCAATATTATATTCATTATTTGAAAACTCGTCGTTTTCTTTAATAAGCAACCAAGTGTTTTTTTCATCTGTTTTAAATACTGTTAGCAACCAACTGCCAACTAATCTTTCTCCATAAATAGTGAATTTTATCGTGCCTTTTTCTAAACCCTCGTCAACATCCCCATATGGTTCCCACTCGCCTTTATCCCACAACATAACAGTTCCACCACCATACTCCCCTTTAGGAATGGTTCCTTCAAACTCAGCATAATCTAAGGGATGATCTTCCACTTTTATAGCAAGACGCTTATCAGTAGGATTAAAAGATGGACCTTTAGGAACTGCCCAACTAAGAAGTACACCATTCCACTGCAAACGCAAATCATAATGCTCTTTTCTAGACATGTGATGCTGAATACAATAAATTAATTTCTTAGACGATTTTGTTAAGTTTCCTTTTGGTTCAGCGGTTTTATAAAAATCTCGTTTTTTATTATATTCATTTAATTTTTTAGGTTTATTCATATTTAAAATTATTTCCAAATTCGTTTATTGCAACCTGTTTTTTGTAAGTTTAAAATTTTTGAAAGTCTTTTGCATAAAATTTAAACTTAAAATAATAACTACTAACATGCAAAATGATAATTTTATAACGGATAAACTATCTTTTTAAAATATAATATTTTATTATAATCGTTTTGTTGGTATATAAACATGTAGAATTAATCTTGTATTTATTTTAAAAAAGCTCAATGTATTTATTTAATTAATCATATAGAAGTAATAAAAAAAGTTGTTACTTAAATAAACAACCTTTATTATATTTTTTTACAACATTTTTTACTTAAAACATTTTCGGTTTGCGAAAAATATTTGTATAACTTAATAATTCATTATTTAATTTACGTTATTTTTTTTAAGCCTACCACTCATGAATTTTCTTGATAAGATATTAAATAAATATGTGTATCCTTTTATTAGCGGATAAATTATTAAAGTAAGCAAAATTATTGTAAATAACATTGGCAAACTAATTACTGTTAGCCTAAATAAATCGCTTAAAAATAACACACTAAAAATAAATACTATAATAAGACTTAAAATGAGCACAATACGTTTCATATTTATTGGCATACAAGTTCGAATTAACACCATAAACCCAACTGCGGCAGTTACCGCGGTTGCAATGGTGGATATTTGTTCACTCGTATAATTTAAATAATTTGAAAAAATTAATAAAAGTATAATATTTGAAACAACGGTTAATGCACCGGGGAGAGCGCGCCTTAAAACATTACTTAAAAATTGTCCACTTATTTTTTGGTTATTTTTTTCTATTGCTAAAAAGAAGGCTGGTGTCCCAACGGTAACGCTACTAATTAATGTTAAGTGAATAGGGTTAAAAACATATAAGGTGTGAGCAATTATTGTAATTAATGATAATAAAAAAGAAAAAATAGTCTTCACCAAAAAAAGTGATGCAGTACGTTCTATATTATTTATAACCCTTCGTCCTTCTTGTACAACATCTGGAAGAACGGAAAAGTCTGAATTTAATAAAACGAGTTGTGAAATATTCCGTGTTGCCTCACTGCCCTCTGCCATTGCAATACTACAATCAGAAACTTTTAAAGCAAGCACATCATTTACTCCATCGCCTGTCATAGCAACTGTTCTACCCTGCTTTTTTAATGCTAATATAATTTGCTTTTTCTGTTCGGGACTAACTCTGCCAAACACTGTAAACTTGCTTGCCACTTCTTCAATTTCTTTTTCGGTTAGTTCACTCATATCAATATATTTGTCTGCATTTTCTAAGCCTGCGCGCTTTGCTATACTACTTACCGTTACTGAACTATCGCCGGAAATTATCTTTATATCCACTCCTTGTTTTTTGAAATATTTAAAAGTGTCTGGAGCTTCCACGCGGATTTTATCAGATAATATAATTAGTGCTATGCAAACCATGTTTTCATGCAATTTTTCGCCGCTTTTTAAGTGTGATAAGAGTAGCACTCTATATCCTTTTGAAAAGTACTTTTCCATTTGCTTTTTAAGCTCTATAAACCTATCTTTTAACAAAAATTCAGGTGCACCAATAAAAAAACTTCCCCTATCTCCAAACTCAGCACCGCTCCATTTTCTTTCAGATGAAAACGGAAATATACTTGTTGCCTGCCATAAAGACTTAGCAAAAAAATGACTTTTTAAAGCGTTAAATGTAGCATTATTATCGTGAAGCGAAGAGGTTAAAGCGCTTAGTATTTCATCAATATTATATTTTGAATTTTTTACTAACGGTAAAGTTTCAATCACTTCCAACTTATTTTCAGTTATTGTTCCTGTTTTATCTAGGCATAGTGTATCCACTCGTGCAAGTGTCTCAATGCAATATAGTTCTTGAACAAATGTTTGCCTATAACCCAGTCTAATAACACCAACCGCAAGCGCAACACTAGTGAGTAATATTAGCCCTTCAGGAATCATTCCTAACATGCCAGCAACTGTTTTAACAAGCACATTATCAATAGATGTTTGCCCAAGTTGCCTTAGAAATAATAATACTCCCATTGGCAAAATAATAATCGTGGTGAATTTAATTATTGTGTTTAGAGAGTTCATAAGTTCGGATTTTACTTTTTTATGCTTTTTTGCTTCTGCAGTTATTTTTGCTGCGTAGTTATCGTCACCCACTCGTATCACTCGTGCGCTACAATTCCCCGAAACAACAAAACTTCCCGATAACAATTCTTGTCTTGCATGTTTCAAAATTGGATCAGATTCACCCGTTAACAGTGACTCGTTTACTTCCACTTCTCCGCTAACGACAACTGAATCTGCGCAAATTTGTTTGCCAGAAGTTAGTAAAATTATATCGTCTAACACAACTTCCTCAACAGTAATATTATGCTCTTTTCCATCTCTTACAACATTAGCAGTTGGTGCGGACAAAAGCGAAAGTTTATCCACCATTTGTTTGGAACGAATTTCTTGAACAATACCAATAACTATATTGCTTATGACAATTCCCATAAAAAGCAGGTTTATATAATGACCAGAAATTATAACAAGAATTGCTAAAAAAAAGTTCAAAAAATTAAATAGCGTGAAGATATTGTTTTGAATAATTTTTCCAACACTTCTAGATTTAGGCAAACTTTGTTTATTTACTTGCCCTTTCGCTATCTTTTCTTGAACTTGTTTTGTTGTTAACCCTTGCTCAATTTTCATATATTACCTTTGTTTCATTATATCCCAAAACTTTGCGAATTTATGAGTATTGCATAATACTAAAATATCAAATTTTTATCTGTTAATTATTTAAAAATAATAAATTATGCTTTATATATTTAAATACTAAAAAATAAAAATTATAATTAAATAATATAAATTACAAAATTATAAATTATTTTTTTAGTAAGTCTGGACGATATTTTTTAGTTTGCTCAACTTTTTGATGCTCTCGCCATTTTTTAATTTCTGCATGATTCCCTGAAATTAAAACGCTTGGTACAGCTAGGTTTTTAAAAATTTGTGGACGGGTATATTGTGGATATTCTAGTAAATTATTTGAAAAACTTTCTTCTTTTGTGCTAGTTTCATTGCCTAGCACCCCGGGAATATATCTCGATATTGCATCCACCAAAACCATTGCAGGAAGTTCTCCACCTGTTAAAACATAATCGCCAATGCTAATTTGTTCATCAATACATAATTCTATAACTCTTTCGTCTATTCCTTCATAATGCCCACAAACTAAAATTAAATGATTTAATTTTGAAAGATTAGTGACAGTGTTTTGAACTAATGGTTTGCCTTTGGGAGAAAGATAAATAACATGACTATCTTGCTTTTTAATGCTCATTATTGCATCATACAAAGGCTCTGGCATCATCAGCATACCGTCACCTCCGCCAAAAACATAATCGTCCACTTTGCCGTGTCTGTTATTGGAAAAATCTCTAATATTAATTAAATTTATTTCCACAAGTTTATTTTCTTGCGCTTTGCCAATTATGCTGTGATTTAAAGCATTAAACATTTCTGGAAATAAAGTTAAAATATCAATCTTCATCTTTTATTCTCCTTTAACCAGTTTCCTCTAGTGAATATTTTTATTAATAAATTAAACTTCCATTTTTTTAATAGTTAAAAATATTTAAAACATTGATATCTTTTTATTTTAATTTTAGTAACTACAAATAATGTTTGGAGTACAACCCTAACTAACGAGGGGTGCAATTAGTTCCTTTACATTTATTTACAATCTCTTATAAAAAATCTAATATTTTATTTCAATTTTTTTCATAAAATCGCTCGAATTTTTTTTTAAATCGATACAATAAAATTTAATGCACATATTTCGTCACATAGAATTTTTTTTCTTGATATATATTCAATGTGAAAATTTAGGTTACCTCAACAAAAACGAAAAACTTTAATTATCAACTCTAATTTCATCTAAAATTTTAGCATCTAGCAATACTATCTTTTTATCTTTATCAAAAGATATTAAAACATTCCTGGCAAACGGGAACATAAAACTTTCATTAGTTTGAACATTTTCCACTTCAAAAACATCCGCTGCTCCCATTTGTAAAATGTTTTTTATTACACCTAAACTTTTATTATTTGTTTTAACTTCTGCGCCAATTAAATCTGCCACAAAATACTCATCATCAGCTAAATTATTATTCTCCATATTAGTATAAATTTTTTCATTTCTAAACTTTTCCACTTCTTCAATAGAATTGCATTCAACAAGTTTAAAAATAAGAAAAATATGACGATTGGTTATTTTCTCCACTTGATATTCATGATTTTTTATTATAACTTTTTTTATATCAATGGAAAAATTAGAGTAATGTGGTTTTACTCTAAAGTGTCCTTTTAAACCTTGAGGGCGCGTTATAACGCCAATTTCTGTAAGAGCCATTATTCTTCTCTCGCATCGATTTTTATGATATACCTTTTGTTCATTCGGCCTGTTGCGGATTTTACTATAGTTCTAATACTGCTTGCAATCTTACCATTCTTACCGATGGCTCTTCCCATATCGTTTTTGTCCACTAAAATGCGAACAACGATATCGTCACCTTCGTCTACCGAGGTTATCTGCACTGCATCTTTATTTTCCACAAGCGACAAAACAATGTATCTAGTTAATTCTTCTATCATAATTCAAACCCTATTTACTTTCTTTTTTTTTCTTATCAGTTTTAGGCGCTCTTTGTATGGGTTGTAAGATACCACTTTTAACAAGCAATGTTCTTGCTGTTTCAGTAGGGGTAGCACCAGCACTTAACCAATATTTGGTTCTTTCTTCGTTGATTGTAAGTTGGTTTGTTTCAACAAGCGGATTAAAAGTACCTAGTTTTTCTAAATACTCACCATCTCTTGACTTTCTTGAATCGCCAACAACCACTCTATAGAAAGGTGATTTTTTATCTCCAAGTCTTGTTAATCTAATTTTTACTGCCATTTTTTTCTCCTTTAATGTAATTATATATATTCAATTTTTTTAAAACTAAAAAAATTTAAAAACAAATTTATTTTTTCAATATTACTAATTTCCGCTAATATTAATATTACAACTAGTAGATTCATGCAAAGATTATTATAACCTTAAATTCATGTTTAATATATAGCATCAAATTTCCCAAATAAGCAAACAAATGTATTAATGATTTTTTTTATTTAATTATATTCTCACACATTAATTAATCTAATAACTTTAAATATGCTAATTGTTGTTTTATGCAAGTTAAGCATTGTCGTTCTCGTGGACTAATTTCCCAGTAAATAAAGAAATTATATTTTTTCCTTAGCAATTTTACAACTTAGAACGGAAGTTTAAACATTCCCTTGCCTAATCCACCGCCTCTCATTTTTTTCATAAGTTCTTTTGATTGGGTGAATTGTTTTAATAAAATGTTAACATCTTGAATTGTCGTTCCGCTACCAATTGCAATACGCTTTTTTTGGCTGCCTTTTAATAGGTTAGGATTTTCGCGTTCTTTATTAGTCATGCTAAGTATGATTGCTTTATTGCGCTCAAACTGAGTTTCATCAATATCATTAAAATTTATTTTACCTGCACCCGGAATCATTTTTAGAATATCTTTAACTCCGCCCATTTTTCGCATTTGGTCAACTTGAACTAGATAATCGTTTAGCGTAAAAGAATTTTCTTTAAACTTTTTTTCTAATTTTTTTGCTTCACTTTCATCAAACGAACTTTGTGCTTTTTCAATTAAAGTGAGCACATCACCCATATTCAAAATTCTGCTTGCCATACGGTCGGGATGGAAAATTTCTATGTCATCAATTTTTTCACCAATACTGCAAAGTTTGATTGGTTTGCCTGTTACTGCTTTAACACTAAGTGCTGCTCCGCCTCTAGTGTCACCATCTAATTTTGTTAACACAACTCCTGTTATATCTAGTTCTTTGTTAAATGCTGTTGCAACGGTTACTGCATCTTGCCCCGTCATACTATCAACAGTTAATAATATTTCTGTGGGTTTAGTTTGCTTTTTTATTTCTTTTAATTCTTTCATGAGTTCGTCGTTGATGTGCAGTCTACCGGCAGTATCAATGATTACTGTGTCGTAATTTTTTTTTAGTGCATATGAAACTGCATTTGATGCAATTTTTTGAGGCTTAGATTTTCCTTCATCGTAAACTTCCACCCCTGCATTTCCGCCAACAACCTTTAATTGATTAATGGCTGCTGGTCTATAAATATCACAAGCAACCAGCATTGGATTTTTACCTTGAACTTTTAACAATTTTGCAAGTTTTGCGGCAAAAGTTGTTTTTCCTGCACCCTGCAAACCACATATCATTATAACTGTTGGAAGTTTGCTAGCAACTTCAAGTTTATGACTTTTACTACCCATCAAATTAGTTAGTTCTTCATGAACAATTTTTATTACTTGCTGGCCGGGTGTTAAACTTTTTAACACTTTTTCACCAACCGCTTGCTCCGAAATTTTGTTTATTAAATCTTTTACCACTTGAAAGTTTACATCTGCTTCCAAAAGCGCAATTCTAATTTCACGCATTGCCTCTTTAATTTCAATTTCTGTTAGTTTTCCACGATTGGTCAATTTTCCAAATATATGCGAAAGCCTCATGCTTAAATTTCCAAATGCCATAAGTTCTCCTTTAATAAAACTATTTATATAAAATGCTTAAAATTTTATCTTCCATTTCTTGCTTACTTAATAACTTTTTAATATCTGCATATTTATCTCTTAAACCAAGCTTGCTCTCAATATCTTCAAGCGTGGAAATAGATTTTTTTATCGTATCATAAATTGCTTGACGGGTTATATTATTATTGTTTGCTATCTCGCCCAATGATAAATTTTGATAGTAATATGCTCTTATTATATTTTGTTGATTGATTGTTAACAAATTCCCATACAAATCAAATAATTCACAAATTTGTAATTCGTTTTCAAAATCCATTCAAACTCCTATAAGTGTAAAGCATTTTAACTTGATAGTTTATTTTAAAGCATTTTTAAAAACAAGTCAATAGATTTAATATATTTTTTTATATAATCTTTAAATCTAATGCACATAATAAATAAAAATTGCAGGAGAACAAAAATGGCTTATTCCTATAAAACCGCCCTTTCTTTTGGACTTGTGTTTGTTCCAGTTACTCTTCATACTTGCATAAAACCAAATGATATAACTTTTAATACTTTATATAAAGAAACAGGAGAGCGCATTCGTTATCATAAAACATGCGAAACTTGTCCAGAAAAACTATCGCAGGACGATATTGTTAAAGGTTATCAATACGAGAAAGACAAGTATGTTATTTTAACTGATGAAGAAATTGAAAAATTAAAAACACCCAAAAATAAATCTATTGAGATAGAAAGTTTTGTGAATTTAAACGAAATTGATCCTATTTTTTATGATAAAAGTTTTTTTATTAAACCAACAGGCGCAGAAAATGCATTTTTTTTAATACTAAAAGCGCTAGAAGATGAAAATAAAGTGGGCATATCTAAAACTGTGCTGGGCACCAAAGAGCAAGTGGTGGCAATACGAGTTATAAACGGACAAATGGTGTTAAACACCATGCACTATAACGATGAAATTCAAGCGTCGCCTGTGAAAAGAAGTGAAGAAAAAGTAAATCAAAAAGAACTAGATTTAGCAAAATTAATCATTGAAAACATGAGTGGGGCATTTGAACCACAAAAATATAAAAACGAATACCGTGAAAAACTTATAACAGCAATTAATGGTAAAATTGATGGCAAAGAAATAAAAAGTGAAAAAATAAGGATTATTAAACCTAATGTGTTAAATTTAATGGACGCCTTGCAAAAATCAATTAAATTATCAGCGCCTAAGAAAACAACTCGAAAAGGCGCTTAAAATTGGTTAGGTATTTATGCAAAAAAAGTTAAGAAAAGATAATGATAAGCAGTTAGAAAGCATGGCAAAGTTCGAAAATTTGCCAGAGTTTAAAGTGGATAAACTCTCGCCAATGCTTTTAAAAAAAGCAGATAAGCCCTTTAATAGTAACGATTATATTTTCGAATTAAAGTTTGATGGTTTTCGCTGTATTGCCGAAATTACCAAGGAAAACACTAATTTGCATAGTAGAAGAGGAGGAAGTTTTAATAGTAAATTTCCGGAACTTATATGCCTTCACAAGCAGTGCAAATCTCCTTGCATATTAGATGGTGAAATTGTTTTTATAAATAATTTAGGAGTTCCCGACTTTTCTTTTCTGCAAAAACGAAGAGCACTTTTAAGCAAAATCCAAATAGAAAAATATGCAAGTGAGTACCCTACCACATTTGTCGCCTTTGATATTATTTCCGCAAATGGAAAAGACTTAACTATCTTTCCACTTCTAACACGCAAAGATATTTTGAAAAAGTTAGTAAACGAAAACTCTACTATTAATATTATTAGATACATAGAAAATAACGGCATCGATTTATTTAATGCAATAAAAGAAAAAGGTCTGGAAGGAATTATTGCAAAGAAAAAAAATAGCATTTACCACATCGGCAAACGCAGAGATGACTGGGTTAAAATAACCACTAAACCACATGATGAATATAGACAATTTAATAATAAATTAAAAAAATAATGTGCCTTGATTTTCTTAAAATTTTATTTTAATTAGAACAACATAGGAAATTGAAAAATTCTATCCTATATTTTACTTATTTAATCATATTATTTTTTTTAAAGCATGCTACAAAGTTTAAATATTGTTTAATTTCATATATTTTGTATCTTTTTTTAGTGCAGAAACAAGTACTACTAATAATCTGCACAGTAATTTAATATATATGGCATATATTTCATGCATGAATTATTTATTTTTTGATTGAGTTAACATTTTCTTTGTCTTTTCCAACTGTTTAAGTTCTCGTTTTAAACTTATTAAATATTTCAGCACAGGTGAAGTGCCTTTTTCCATGATATGAGTATAGGTGTCGGTAGTCATTTTTAAATTTGTATGCCCTGCCCATTTTTGAATTTGCTCAGTCTTTATTCCAATATAACCACACACGCTAACAAAAGTATGCCGTGCACTATGGCGGGACAAATCCATGCCTAGTTTTTTATAAAGTTTATAAAAATACTGTTTACTGCCCTCGTCGGTAATATCGGCAAACAGCAATTTATCGCTAGTTCTGTAAATTGTTACACCTTCAAAAAGTTCAGGCAGAAAAGGAATTTCTCGTTTATGTTTTTTAGTCTTAGTGTCGGGCAATTTTATTTTAATGATATTTCTAGTTTGGTCAACATCTCTATGTTTTATAGTTAATGCCTCACAAACACGCGCACCTGTGCAACAGCAAAAATAAAAAAAACGCTTATATTTTTTGTCTTTTATCGCTCTCAAAATCTTGCGTTGTTCAACAAAGGTTATAGCTTTATAATCATCAATATCTTCGATTATTTCTTCTAACACTTCTTCCTTTACTTTATCCATAGTAATTTTTCCTTTAATGTTCTATTAAACAATATACTAATCCAAGTCGTTTATTTATTTCAAACATAAATCATAAATATAATCAAAACTTATATTAAGAAATATGCAAAGTTTTAGTTGTTAAGTTATTATATTTATAAGCTTAATTTTAAAAAACGACTATAATTATATGTCTATATTACATTTAACATAAACCAATGAAAGTGTTTGCCTTTTAAATATAAACAACTAAAATTTATTTATCAAATTAAAAAGAATTCTTAAACACCTTGTTAATTTTTAGCAATTTACACTCGAATAAACTAAATTAATCAAGAATCGAATCAACAAAAGATTTTGCGTCAAACAAATGCAAATCATCTATCTTTTCGCCAACACCAATATATATAATAGGAATATTATACTCAGCAACAATGGAAAACACCACCCCACCTTTGGCTGTGCCGTCAAGTTTTGTTAAGATTATCCCATCAATTCCAATAATATCGTTAAAAATTTCCACTTGTGAAATTGCGTTTTGACCAGTGGTAGCATCTAGAACAATATAATTTTCTTTAAACCCTTGCCATTCTCTTTCCACAATTTTATTAATTTTTCTTAGCTCTTCCATAAGATTGGTTTTATTTTGTAATCTACCTGCTGTGTCGATTAATACAACATCATCTTTTTGTGCTATCGCACTTTTTATTCCATCAAAAACAACCGCGCCCGGATCTGCTCCTTCGCCATATTTAACAATTCTAGTTTTTGATGCAATTGCCCATTCGTTTAACTGTTCGGATGCTGCCGCTCGGAAGGTGTCGCCCGCTACTATTAAAACTTTTTTATCATTTTTCTTATAGTTATAAGCTAGCTTTCCTATCGCAGTTGTTTTTCCAACACCGTTAACACCCACAATAGTGATTACTTTTGGATAACCATCAGCTTTTTTGTCGGTTGTTAATATTTCCACCATAGCATTTTTTAAAAGTACTTTAAACTCTTTTTCAGTTTTAACTTTACTTTTTTTTGCTTGTTTTTTAATGCTGTCAATAATGTTTTCACATGCAACGAAACTAATATCAGAAGAAATCAACACGCTTTCTAGATTATCATAAAAATCGCTATCTAACTCCCCAACAAAAATAGAAGCTAATTTTGTTTTTATTGCATCTTTAGTTTTTTTCAATCCTGCAAAAATCTTAGACAGCATATCGTTATTTTACCTCCGCCATTTTTATAGCTTCACTTAGTTTAACTGACACCACCTTACTTACTCCCTTTTCTGCCATTGTAATTCCGTAAAGCACATCACTATTTTCCATAGTTTGCTTTTTATGAGTGATTAATATAAACTGCGTTTCATGAGAGTATTTTTTCAAATATTGAAGAAATCTATTCACATTCGCTTCATCTAATGGTGCTTCAATTTCATCTAACAAACAAAAAGGCATAGGTTTTAATCTTAGAATTGCAAACAAAATTGCGATTGCAACAAGTGCTTTTTCGCCGCCCGATAACAGTTGGGTGTTCTTTAATTTCTTTTCTGGCGGATCAGCATAAATTTCAACGCCTGCTTCTAACACATCATCGCTATCCACAAGTTCTAGTCTCGCTTCTCCACCATTAAATAACTCTTTAAAAATTTTACCGAAGTTTTCGTTGATTTTATTGAACTCCGTTAAAAATTGCTCTGTCATTTCACTGGCTAAATCTTTAATAACTTTCTTTAAGTCTTCTTCAGCCTTAATTAAATCTTGCGCTTGTTCGTAAATCTTTCCGTGTCTTTCCACTAATAACTTATAATCTTCGATTGCATTCACATTAACTGTGCCTAGTGCAAAAATTTCATTTTTGGTTTTGGATATATCTTTTAATCCTTGCTTTAAATCAAATTTTTCTTGTTTGAAATTTAAAGCGGTAGCATAAGTTAGTTCATATTCTTCCCAAATTCGCTCTTCCATTTGTTCAATATCGGTGTCAACTTTAGCCAAATTGAGTTCTTGTTGATATTTTTTGTCTTGCAAATTATTCACCTGAGTTGATAATAAAGAACGGTCTTCGTCTAATTGTTTAAGTTTTATTTGAATATCTGATTTATTTTGTTCTAACTTTGATAATTCTTCTTTTGTTTTAGAAAGCGCACTTTCTTTATCAGCAGTATCTTTAGAAGATAAAATTTCGCTACTAAGTTGATTATTTGCTACTAACTCGCTTTTTATCTCTTCACATTGACTTTCGTAGTTAACAAGTTCGTTGTTGTTTAGTGTTTGTTCTAAGGTTAACCTTTCAATCTCGCTAACAAAAGTTGTAATTTCTTTTTCCAATCCATTTATTTCTAATTTAACTTTTAAGATTTCACTGGATATTTCTTCCCGTTGATTTTTAAGTTCAATAAACTGCGATTGATTGTCTGTTAGCTCCAAACTTGATATTTGCTTTCCATCATCCAGCCTGCTTAGTTCGTTTTCAATAGTTACTAGCATTTGACTAAATTTAGCCAAATCACTTTCACATTTATATTTTTGGTTGTCTAATTCGCTTTTGGATGCAACCAAACCATTGTAAATTTCGCTTTCTTTTGCATACAAAATTTCACTTTCATGAAAAGCATTTGTGGATTGACTCAATTCTTTTGTAATTGCATCATACTCATCATGGGAAATATTATTATTTTCTATAAGTTGTGCTCTTTCTCGTGTTAGTTTTTCAATTACCCGTACGATTTCACCGATTTCACTATCGCGTGATAAAAGATTGGTAACATATGCTTTCTTACTACCTCCCGTAACACTGCCTTGTGGAGAAATAATATCGCCATCTAATGTAACAATTCTAAAACTATAATTCGTTTTATTGGCAAGTGCTATTGCATCATTGATGTCTTCCACAACAACAGTGGAACCTAATAAACTAGATATAACACTTTCAATTTTAGGATTATATTCCACCAAATCCTTTGCAATCCCAAGCGATAAAGAATTAATAATTGAAGCAAAATTTCCCCCAATATCTCTTGATTTTACTTTATTTATTGGTAAAAAAGTTGTTCTGCCGTATTCTTTTTCTTTTAAATATTTTATAAGATATTTTGCATCTTCTTCTGTATTGGTAACAATGTTTTGAACAGCACTACCAAGCGCCATTTCAAGCGCAATTTGAAATTTTGCAGGAACCTTTATAAGTGATGCAACCACGCCAACAATTTTAGTTTTCAATTCATTTTTGTTTTCAGCATCAGTTAATAGTCTTTTAACAGTTCCGTTAAATCCTTCATGCTCTTTTTTCATTTCTTCTAAAATTTTCTTGCGTTGATGAAGTGAAATAATAGTGGAATGCGATTCATTAATATCTAATTCTAGCGATTTTATAGTCGCTAATTTTTCACTTTGTTCTACTATTAGTTTTTCCGTTTTATCTTTATATTCATCCCTTTCACTATTGGCACTGTTTAAACGCTGTGCACTTTTATTTAGCAGGCTCACCATTTCGTTAGCTTTTTCTTTTAATTCTTCGCTTGTTTTTGTTAAGTTGGAAAAATTATCTTCATAGGTTTGTTTTTCAACTTTAAGCGCAGAAATTTTGGCTTTAACATCGCTCATTTTATTTAACGAATCAAATAACTTTTTTTGTGCTTCAGCCGCCTCATTTTCGCCACTTTCAAGTTCTGCGTTGATAGCTTTATATTTTTGTTCTAACTCAATTAGCAAACTTCTATTTTGAATGAGAGATTCTTCGTTATATTTTTTATTACCAGAAATTTTAACTAGGTCGCTCGTCATTTGTTCTTTTAGTTTTACACGCCTATTTATTTCACTTGCGTAGCGATTGCTTTCCGCTTGTAGATTTTTAATTTTTTCTTTGATTAACACTGACTGCCCTGCAAATTTTTCAAGTCCAACAGTTAAGTCTAAAATTTCTTGATTTTGTTTTTTTAACTCAATGTCTATATTATTAATTATGTCATACGATTGATTATAATCAGCAACGGTTTGGCTTAGCGCAGTTTGTTTGTGAGTTAAATCTTCCACAATAGCGTTTATTCTATTTTGAATAGCATCTTTTTCGTATTTTGTGTTGTCAGTTTTATATATGTATGCGTTGATTTCAAGTAACTTTAATTGTTCTTTTAAATCTAAAAAAATTTTAGCAGTGTCAGACTGCTTTTTTAAAGGATGCATTTGTCTATCTATTTCGCTAATTATACTATTAATATTATCTAAGTTTATTTGCGTTTTATTTAAATTATTTTCTGCTTCTTGTTTTTTTGCTTTAAAGCCAGCAATACCTGCAGCCTCTTCAAAAATAACTCTGCGGTCGATAGGTTTACTACTAACAATCTTGTCTACCATGCCCTGCCCAATAATGGAATAACCGCTTTTGCCAATTCCACTATTAAAAAGAATTGCAGTTATTTCTTTAAGTCTACAAGGATGCCCGTTTAATAAATACTCACTAGCGCCATTTTTATATAGTTTACGCGTAACAGTAAACTCATCATATGAGGTGTTAAAAACTTTGTTATAGTTATTAAAAGACAGAGTCACCTCACAAAAGTTAGAGCCCTTTCGTTTTTCAGTGCCTTTAAATATAACATCTTGCATGGAAGAACCACGAATATTTTTACTACTTTGTTCACCCAGTGTCCACTTAACTGCGTCCGCAATATTACTTTTGCCACAACCGTTTGGACCTACTATTACATTAATACCTTCTTCAAAAACAATTTTTGTTGCATCAGCGAAAGACTTAAAGCCAACTATTTCTACTTGTTTGAAATTCAAAACTGCCTCCAATAATATAAAAATTGTCTAAAACAGTATAACAAAAAACCAACTTATCACAAAATAAATAAGCGATAATAGGCGTTTATTTATTTGGTATATTTTTGTCGTTTATAAAGTTGTACACTTGTAAGATTTGTCTTAATTTAAGATACATATTCATACATGGTATCTTCAAATTAAAAACAAGTGTAAAAAACACTTGTTTTTTATGGTTATAAACTCTGTTTCAAATTTAACTATTCAACTTTTATTTTTTCTCTCATTTCATTTAAAGGTATTGAGGCTAACTTGTTTTTTGGCCATAAATCGGCTTTGTCATCTTTTTTTCTTGGATACAAATGGAAGTGCAAATGAAACACTGATTGACCTGCTTCTTTTCCGCTGGCGTTTAAGATATTAATCGCTTGGTAGCCACAATTTTCAACATAATGCTCGGATAACTTTTTCATAGTTTTCATAACATGCAAATAAGTTTCTTGCGGGATTTCCATAATATTTTGATAGTGCTTTTTAGGAATAACAAGTGTGTGGCCGTCAATGTCCTTTGCCACATCCAAAAAAGCAAGCGTATGTTCATCTTCATACACCTTAAAACTTGGAATTTCTCCTTTTATTATCTTGCAAAACACACAATCATCTTTCATAATTATCTCCTTTTTAAATTTTTTATATCTCTTCTGCTTTCATACCATCTTTATAAATATTAATTAGTTTTACAGAAATTATTTCGCCATTTTTATAATGCTCTTTACTTTGCACATAAGTTTTAATATAGTTATCGGTGTAACCAATAAAATAATTTTCACTTTGATTTTCCAGCAATAGTTCTCTATTTTTTCCAATTTCGCTTTTATAATAATTTTCGCTTATTTTTTCTTCTATTTTAGATAGCTTTTCGTATCTGCTTTTTTTTATTGTTTTAGGCAAATCAATTAACTTACTTGCAGGTGTGCCCTCTCTAACGCTAAAAGGGAAAATATGTATTCTACCAAAACCAACTTTTTTTACAAACTCAACTGTGTTTTCAAACTGCTCATCAGTTTCAGTTGGAAAACCAACAATAATATCTGTTGTAATGTTAGCATGTGGAAAGTATTTCCTTATTAATTCACACTTTGAATAGTACTCGGCTGTGGTATATTTCCTGTTCATTTGTTTTAACACTTCATCATCACCGGATTGCAACGATAAGTGAAAATGTGCCACAAAGTTTTTAGCACTTTTCATTGCGGTTAAAAGTTCGTCGTTTATAACATTCACTTCAAAACTGCCAAATCTAAATCTGCTATCCACCTCACCTAACTGGAGAACAAGTTTAGAAAGAGCAAGTTTTCCATCAATCTTATAATCGCTTATATCAATTCCAACTAGCACAATTTCTTTAGTAATTAAAGCCAGACGCTTTGCTTCTTCCACAATCTCGTTTATATCACGACTAACACTCCTGCCTCTAAGATATGGAATTATGCAATAAGAACAAAACCTATTGCAACCATCTTGGATTTTTAAAAAAGCACGAGTATTTGATAAATAAGGTTTTTGTTGCTGTGAACTTTCAATTATGTTCGCAAAATGATTATCAACCTTGCTTTTATTATCTATCTCTAAAATATAGTCAACTATCGAAACTTTATTTTTTGTTCCAATCACTTTCAAAACATTTTTCTTTTCTTCAAATTGTTTAGCATTATTTTCACTAGCGCAACCACATATAATTATATGTGCAGCTTTGTTTAATTTTAAGATTTTAGAAATAACTTGCCTGCTTTTTCGCTCACCTAGATTAGTAACCGCACATGAGTTAACAATATAATAATCTGCTTTTTGCAACTGGTCTGTCACCAAATATCCGTTTAAAGACAAAAGATAAGCGAGATAATTACTTTCATTTTTATTAACTTTACAACCAAGTGTTATAATTGAAACTTTTTTCATTTTTTCCTTTTGGATTTTTTTCAAATTACTTGTTTATTAAAATTAATTTTTTATCTGCATTTAGCAAAATTTCCAATTTGCATATTAAAAGCTATTTGTAAGCTCTTTTATCAAACAATGCAAATAATGAAGTATTTAATAAAATAAACTAATACCAAGATATTTAAAAATTATGGTTTTAAAATTGATAGAATCTTTTTTTACAGTAACAAATTTTTTTATATCTCACCAACAGCAGACAACACCAAAGTTGAGACAGCAATACTAGCCGTTTCTGCTCTTAAAATTCGTTTGCCTAAAGATATACTTTTTAGATTTTTACATTTTTCTAACTCACAAATTTCATTAGCCGAAAAGCCGCCTTCACTTCCAACAATTAAAGCAATGTTATCTTTACTGCAAATAGTGTCATATATACTATGCAAAGTGTTAAAACCTTCCTTTTCATTTGCAAAAATCACTATTTCAAAATTATTTAAAATGGCAATCATATTTTTAAAACTAAGTGTTTTTTCAACTTTCATCGACATACTTCTACCGCATTGCTTTGAACTTTGAAAAGACACTTCTTGCAGTTTATCTTGTTTATTATTTTTATCTTTAACTGTTGTAAATTCGCTTTCGAACGGATGTAAATTAGAAACACCTAATTCATTCAATTTTTGCACAATTAAGTGCATATTATCTTTTTTAGTTAGTGCTTGAAAAACTGTTACTTTTCTTTTAGGGTTTGCTGGGTTTTTTTCTTTTTTTATCATTTCGCATATAGTTTCATTTTTTTCTATTTTCAAAATCTTACAATGATAATCAAAATCATCATTAATAATACAAACTATTTTATCACCTTCAAGCAAGCGTAAAACATTTTTAAGATGGTTGTGTTCCCCACCATCAATAATTAATTTGTTATCATTTTTTCTTGCTAAAAATCTTCTCAAGTTTTTCCTTTTATTTGTCTTGTTTCAAACTTGCTATGTATCTTATTTTTGTTTACATGCATGTTTAAACTATTTATTAGCAAAATTAATTGCACTAAACTTTTATGTCGTAACACTCCAAAATAACCTTTATATTTTTCTTAAAAAAAATGCCCGCCGATTTATTTAAACGGCTATAATAAATACCACTGCCGTTTTTTGTTTTCTCTCCCAATATCTTTACTAATATTTAAATATTTCTCTCCCGCTATTTAATTTAAATTTAATTTTTTGTCAGTCAAGATGTTATAAATAATTTATAACAAATTTTTCTTTATTACTATTTATTTCTTTCCTATTAATGTTTCCACTCTATCTAAAACTTGTCTTGCAATCTTCTTTGCTTTTTCTGCACCGGTTTGCAATATTTCATCAATAAGTTTATGGTTGTTGATATAATAATTATACTTTTCACGAATAGGTGCAAGTTCCCTGTTAGCAACTTCGTTTGTTTTTTTCTTAACTTCACCCCAACCTATTCCTTTTTCAAAGGCACGAATCATCTCTTGCTTTTCAACGCTAGTTGCAAATAGTTCATAAATCTTAAATATCGTTGTATCCGTGCTTTTTGGCTCATCAACGCTTGAACTATCGGTTACAATTCTATCAATATGTTTCTTTAAGGTTTTTTCATCTTTAAAAAGCGGAATAACGTTATTATAACTCTTGCTCATTTTTCTGCCGTCTAAACCTATTATAGTTGCAACTTCTTTTTTTATAAATGCTTCCGGCAAATTAAAACACTCACCATAAGTAGAATTAAAAGATTTTGCAATTTCGCGCGCTATTTCAACATGTTGTTTTTGGTCTATTCCTACTGGAACGAAGTTTGTATTCATTCCTAATATATCTGCTGCCATTAAAACAGGATAATTATATAGTCCCATGTTTACATTATGGTCAATATCCTGACCGTTTGTTTTGTTTAGTTCCACTTGTGCTTTATACGCATGTGCACGGTTCATTAAGCCCTTTGGTGTTACATTGCATAGTATCCAATTTAACTTAAATAATTCGTCAATGTCAGATTGTCTATAAAAAATAACTTTGCTTGATTTCGCTAGTCCACACGCCAACCACGCAGCAGCAAGTTCATAACAATTATTTTTAAATTCGTTTTTATCTTTTAAAGTGTTTAGTGCATGATAATCTGCTAAAAAAAACATAAAAATATCATCATCTTTTGATTTTTCTATCATTTTTAACGATGGCAAAATTGCACCAAAATAATTACCGATATGAAGATCGCCAGTTGGTTTAATTCCCGTTAATATTATTTTGCCCATATTCCCTCCATTGTGGAAAAGTAATAATTGTTTCTCTAGTATAAACAAAAAAAGCAAGCACTGTCAAATTATTTTAAATTAATAAACTTGTTAACGAATATATTTACTAAGCATGCCTCTATCTTACAGTCTTGTGAATTTATAAACAAATTAATAATAAAATTGCTTGCATTTCTATAAATATTAGTTATTCACTTTAACCGACTTCCATTCGCACAAAACTTCGTTAAAAGTCGCGCTTACTTTCTTCGCTTTTATCCATATCTATTTCATATATATTAGTTAGTTATTCACTTTGACCGACTTCCATTCGCACAAAACTTCGTTAAGTCGCGCTCACTTTCTTCGCTTTTATCCATAGAACGCTTTTTTATATATTAAAGTAAATACTTATAATTCCACATTATATGTGCTACTGTTTATATAATTTTGCATGACTTTTTCTCCTTGTGTTTTTTTAATAACAGAATAAATCTTTATTGTAACACAAAGATGATTTTTTTCTTAGCGGTATACTTCTATTAAACTCCAATCTATCTAGTGTTAATAGCAAAAAAAAGAATAGAAAAAATCTATTCTTAAAACTAAAATTTTTTTATAAAATGGACAAAATTTTAATATCTAATCAGTGTTTTTTAAGTTATATTTTTCTGCTTTTTCAAACATTGTTTTGATATCATTAGGGTCGCTCACTTGTCCCACTCTAAAATGCAGTTGCGTTTTAATTTGATATATAAAAGAGAGTGTCAACATAACAAAGGCTAAGCACCAAAATAAAACATGAATAGTAAATGCAATATTCCAGCAAAGTACGGCAGCTGAAACTGCAAAGAATAACATGGCTATACCAGTTATAAGTAGTCCAATAGATGTAAATAAATCCAAAATATAGCCTTTAGGTTTCATTAAATACTCTGCGTTTTCAGATTCTTTATTTTTTTGTGTTATAATCACATCGGTGGTATAACCAATAAATGAATCTAACACTCGCAGTTGTCTGTTTTTTGCTGGTAGTTGATTAATGGTGCAAACTACTTCTTGATCAAATAATTGAATGTCGGTTTCTGCATTCTTATCATCAAAAACTCTTAATATTTTTAAGCCCATATTATAAATAGTCTCTTTGGTCTTTCTTATAAATTCTTTGAATCCTTGTTCTTGCTTTTTAACAAAAACAATTTTATTTCCTGCTTTCCAACTGGTTATCATTTTAGTAAGCAAATCTTTGTTTATTGCTTCTTTTGCTGCATAAATAACAGTTGCAGAGTATCCCTCACAGTGTTTCATAGCAAGCATAATAAGCTCATGTTGACTAACTTCCATATCTAACTTAATTGCACGCACATCATTGTTTTCCACAAAAATACGCCTAACATTTGTGAACGAGCTTTCAGCTTTACAGTTCATAGCAAATATTATTTCATAGTCAACTTGTGATTGGTTGCAAACTTCTTTTATATCAGCATAAATTTTATCTAGATCCACATTGTTCAACGCAGGAACAATAAATCCTAACTTCATATTTCCTCCTTTAAAGAAAATGAAATATAAATAATATTAACTTAATTTTACCATATTATTGGCGATATGTCAAGATTTAGGTAGGTATTAGTAAATGCTTTACTATTTTTTTAAATATCTTTAGCAATAAAACGCCATAATCTATTTTGATCAATTTCTTTGGCATAATTAATGCCTATGCGTTTTTTATAGTTTATTTGTGGTTGTGCTCCATCATCTTCTATCCATAGTATATTAGATATTTTTAAATCTTCGCCATAAAATGTTTTATCAATTCCAAAATATCTGGTTACATTTCCCGGTCCAACAGCGCCCTCCACTCCTCTGATTAGCACACCCTCAGGACTTCCTGCCTCACCAGAAACAATGTTAAATAAAAAATGTATGCCATAACATAGATAAACATAAGCCACACCACCCCTTTCAAACATTATTTTGTTTCTTTCAGTTTTCCCTTTATATGCATGACTTGCACTGTCAATTTCGCCCATGTAACACTCTGTTTCTATTATACGAGCCTTCCTTACGCTCCCATCATCAAATCTTCTGCATAAAATTTTACCCAACAACTTTGGTGCCAATTCGTTTGCACTTAATTTAAAAAAATTTTCATTAATTCTTTTCATATAGCTATTATATCACAATGAGATATAAAAATTATACATACTAGCATTGGTTTATTTTTGTTTTTCTAAAAAAAATCATGACTATTATACTGTTATTGCACCGCTTATTTAACCCAAGCAACTTTATGATAGTTCTTTTTCGCGTTTAATATAAAAAATTTATTAATTCTTTTTTAAATAATTAGAATTATAAAATTTTGCCAACATTTTTGGTATAAAAAAAAGATAAGCAAAGGTCAAAGCATCTAGTTTCGATAGCATAATGTTGTTTAATTAATGCAAAAACCATGCAAGAATAAAGTTACAAAAATTTTTATTGTAAAATGTTGACAATGAAAAAAAAATAGTGTATCATAAACAAGTTAAGTAAATAGTCAACATGTGGCGGTGTAGCTTAGTTGGTTAGAGCGTTCGGTTCATACCCGAAAGGTCATAAGTTCGAATCTTATCACCGCTACCATAAAACCACTATGTTAATTTAACAGTTTAATTGGTCCCATGGTCAAGAGGTTAAGACATCGCCCTTTCACGGCGGTAACAGGGGTTCAATTCCCCTTGGGACTACCAAAAAAATTTATGCGTACATTTTTTTCTTTAAAAATGAATTTGCAGTTTCGTTGTTTATATAAGCATAAATAGATATCCACCGGCGTAGCCGGTGGTTTTTTAGTTGTGGACATAGACCTATTGTGCTAGCGGTACCCATCGCCTATGACATGCGCCACAATATTCATCCAAAGTTTTCCATTCACTAATTTCATATGGCACTTCACCACGAAGACCCATATTTATATCTATATTTGGCTCTAATAAATTAAATAATTCTTGAATTGTTCTTGAATCCCATAATATTCACCTTATTAATGAGTATAGCAATAGGTGTGTTTATATTTATTGAAATTTTTATCATAAAATTACATTAATAAATATATCAAAGATAACAATATTTTGGCTTATTTAAAAAAGACAGTAACTTAAAAATTACTGCCTATCTTTTATTCTTACAAAAGTTACCGTATTTGTCACGTTTTATTGTCTTCCAGTTCAAACTTGGCTTTTGTTCTGGTCTTTGTGTTTTGAACATTATGCACGGCACGCCACTTATAAAAAAGTAAATGATTTGCCGTGCGTTCAAACGCTGTTCCGATTGGCGGAGAGGACAGGATTTGAACCTGCGGTGCCTTTCGGCACACACGCTTTCCAAGCGTGCACATTCGACCACTCTGACACCTCTCCAAAATTACAAGAGAAAATTAATCCAAAAATTCCAAAATGTTTCCTCAACATAATACAATTAAAATCGGTTATATAACAATAAAAAAACAAACGAAATAATAATAATAAAATAAAAATTATAACTATAAAACCTTGTTATATCAAACATTATATTATACCATAAATAAATAAATTTGTAAACAATTAAGTATGATAATTGACTGTATTTTGAAACACCAACCATTAAAAGTATGGTTACAAAATACAAATCTCTCTACATACATATAACACTTATAAGTTGATAAAATTATCTATGATTTGTTTATTTAAATACAAATTTTTATTGTTATTAAAATAATCAATCTAAGTTGATAATTTTTGCTTTAGCACATAGTACGAGCATTATAGAAACGAAAGGCTATTATAAATGCTTTCTTTTTTGGTTAAGTTGATAATTTTTGCTTTAGCACATAGTGCGAGCATTATAGAAACGGAAGGTATTATAAATGCTTTCTTTTTTGGTTAAGTTGATAATTTTTGCTTTAGCACATAG